>JABAHR010001204.1_pt9 | contig 47484 bp, 45 predicted proteins | sample 7062101 | NCBI WGS metagenome assembly JABAHR01 (sample SAMN14534553, study PRJNA622989) | marine sediment metagenome | biome: marine biome [ENVO:00000428]; feature: marine pelagic biome [ENVO:01000023]; material: deep marine sediment [ENVO:00002113] | place: India: Gulf of Kutch | collected...
GGCTCGTAAAATCTGGGAATCAGGTTGACCATTGTTGTTTTGCCAGAGCCTGTGTGCCCGATTAAACCAATGATCTGGTTGGGGGAAGCAGTAAAATTAATATTTTCAATCGCAGGTGAAGATTCTCCCTGGTAGGTGAAGGTGACATTTTTGAAAGTCACCTCTCCTTTTGTATTCTCGGCGGGAATTGAACCGGGGTTGGATTGAATGTCAGGTTGGTGATCCAAAACTTCTGTCGTCCGTTGGGCACCAGCTGCCGCCTCACCAGCCATATTGACATACCAGGTCAGCTGACGGGCGGGTAGAGCGATGAGCAGCATATAGCTGTTGAACTGCACCACCTGCCCGACCGTCAAAGTTCCATCCAAGACCATATTGCCCCCAAACCACAGCAGGGTGATGGTGCTGACTGACACCAACAGCATGGTTGTAGGCATGATCTTGGCCCATTCCCCAATCACATGCACCCGAGCATCGTAAAGAGCTCGGTTGGATTGATCAAACCGGTTGATTTCGTGCCCTTCGCGGGAAAAGGCTCTTACAACTTGAACACCAATCACATTTTCCTGCAAGCGGGCGGATAGATCACCTAAAGCTCGATCGATGTCATAAAACATTTTGCTCACCCGGCCGCCAAAATTGGCTGTCAGGATCAGCAAAGGAATGAGGGGCAAGACTGCAATCAGAGTCAGCCGCGGGCTTTCATTGAGCATCAAGATCAGCGACCCGATGATCAGTAAGATAACCTGGAGTAACTCGATGATCCCGCTGCCGATGAATGCCTGCATAGAGCGAATGTCTTCCGTACATCTGCTCATCAACTGGCCGGTTTGGGCATGGTCGTGGTAGCTGAAAGAGAGGTGCTGGATATGTTTGAAAATCCTGTTTCGTAGATCGTAGGCAAAGCGCATCGAGACGGTTTCACTCAGGTAACGCTGTGCTGCAGAGAGGATGGAACGAACTGCTCCAAGGCCAAGGATTATCAGGGCAGCGTTCAGCATTTGGCTGACTTCACCTTTGAGCAGTCCGATGTCAATCACATTTCGGATGATGGTAGGGATCACCAATTGTGTCCCAGTCACGCCAATCAGGGAGATAAATGACCCTAAGAGCGCAAGGCGATAGGGGCGGATGAGATGGGTAATTTTCAGGAGAGATCTCATAAAATTTTATTTGGTATTCTTTTCACACAGCTAGGGCATTAATTAGGCGGTGGGATGTGGTTGGGTTCGGTAATCATTCGTGGGAAATTTGAAAAACTGTTTTTGCAGAAGCCACCACCTCTTTATTTTCCAAAAGAATCTCTTTAATCGGAGACTCATCTTGCTCATCCAGTGCATCGAGTTCTGAATAAAAGAGTTCCATATCCACCTGATATTCACCTTTGGGTTCTGGTTCCCGCATGTGAATCGTGAAGCTCATCTTGTTTTCGATCGCTTCTACAATACTAAAGGATGAAACGAGCTGGCTTTCTTGATTGAAAACCCTGATTTCGATGTTAGGTCTTTTTTGAAAAGGCGAAATCTCGAATTCAATGGATACTCTTTTTGAATCTTCGTAGGGGGTGGCAGTGAGCTGCCTGATTTCCATTTTTTCAGGTGGGACTGGGACTTCGTTTGGGTTGGCAAAAAAGATATCCATCTGTTTTTTATCTTCCTAAGATTAATTCAATAAGGTTGGCCCGGAAAAGGATGAGGGGCGTTTATTCTTTTTGATCTGGCAGAGAATTATTATACCTTATGCGTGTGGGCTAATTGGGCGTTACCTGAGAGACAGTGAGTGGGATTAGAAAAAGCAGCCTGATAACTTTTTAAGACAATGGGCTGGGGTTTGAGTGCACCATCTAGACTACAAGATTCCAACTGGATAGGTACAACAAGTCCATGATTAGGCTTTATTCATCGTAAAGCACGGTGGTCTCTGTATAGATGCGCACCCCTTTTTTATCCATGCGCTCCTGAATGAATGTCCGGAGATGGTTCCGTTTTTCCTCGAGTGGTTGGTCTGATGATAATTTTTCTAGGGGATAATTGACTCGTAATGCCCTTGGGGAGACGATAAATCGTGTGATCCCCGCCGGAAGAAATCTATCGTCCTGGCAAAATTGGACAACATCAGAAATTTTGAAGGGGGGATATATGACCAATCCTGCCAGCTGGTTGTAAAATCCTTCCAGGTGGTCGATATCTTCAATCATCGTTCGGTCATATCTTGATAACTGGCTATACATTTGGACAAGCTGATTAATCGCATCGGAGCGCATATCTGGAGTTTGCGTCTTCAGCGAGAAATGACGGTGGTCAGGCATTGTGATCAACGCGAGGGTTTGGTCATCAAATTTTGGTTCAAGGATCGGCTCAATGGAAATTTTATCAATCCCCGCAATTTCTTCCAACAATCGGTCTGACCCAATCTTCCATAACACGTGGTTCCAAGTTTTTAAGCTCAAGCCGGGGGACTGACGGTCCACAATTTGGACCAGTAAGTGGGGCAGTCCAATTTCCTTCATGGAGGTCACCCGGTTAGCCCCATCCAGAACCATATGCCGCCCGTCAGTATTTTCGACAGGGATCACCAATGGCGGGTTGTAGAGGATACCAGACGCTCTGATCCGCGCCATGAGCGGAAGGGTTCTTTGCGGGTCGTGATGCTCGTGCAGGCAAATTTTTTCAACTGGAAGAATGTCCAGGTTGGGGTAATGTTGTAATGTCGTCATATGCTCTTTCTGATTATTCTGGAGAACGCTTATTGACCTTCAGGGACACGCATACTGCAGGTGCTGTTCGTAGGTTTCTGAAAAGTTATGCGTCCCGGACCCATCGCAAGCTGCCCTAAAATAGTAATAGGGTGTCTGAGCTGGAAAGGCCACCGCTTGCAGGGCTGCCAAACTTGGGTTGGCGATCGGTGTGGGAGGTAACCCCGAATAAATATAAGTGTTATATGGGGAGAGAACCTCCAAATGCGTATAGGTAAGAGGAGTCGTCCACCAGGAATTTTGAGCCGAATTATACCCCAATGCGTACTGGACGGTTGGGTCGGTTTCTAATTTCATTGAGATCTCCAGCCGGTTGTAGAAAACAGAGGCAATCATGGGCATTTCATCCCGGTCGACTGCTTCCCTCTGAACGATAGATGCCAGTGTCATCCCTTGGTGAAGGGTAAGACCTTGTTCTTCGATTCCCTCCAGCGTTTTGGGCGGCAGACTTTGGTCGAGTTTTTCCAGGAGAAAAATGACCAATTGCTCTGCGCTGATTGAGCGCTCCACTTCATGAGTACCAGGTGGGAAGAATCCTTCCAAAGAGACTCCTGGAGGGATTTCTTGTTGGATTGGCAGGGAAGGGTATCTTTGGTTAGCTGCTTCAATAAACTCCTCTGGTGAGATTTCCACGCCGGTAGTTGCAAGGCTTTCAGCGATTTCCTCCAGCCTCCATCCAGGGAGGATCGAAATTGTGACGAACAGCGGGGTGGAATCTAACAATCGCTCGGCAATTTCTACAGCAGACATCCCCCGATGAAGCTGATATGTCCCGCTCTGGAGTTGGGTATCGAGCCCTGAGTAAATGAGATAATCTCGAAATAAAGACCGGTCTGCAATCAGGCCGGCGGAGGCTAAATCTGAGATGATCGAATCGGTGGGCCTGTCAATCTCGATCGAGAACAGGACGGTCTCATCCGGAGAACCTAATGGCTTTAGAAGCAGATCCTGATTGTTTACCAGCCGGTAGGAAATCAGGTAATGCTGCCAGGTGTCAAGGTGAATTGATGGCCGCCCAAAAATGACCTCCGCCTGATTTGGGTAGCGCAAGATAAAATTATAGCCGTACCCGCAAGTCAGGATGATGATGACCATAACTAAGATCAAGAGGATTTTAAGAAATTTTGGGCGGGTTCGTTTCATTGGTTTGAGAAGAGGGGTTCATGTCGAGATAGGATTGGAGAATCACTGCAGCCGCATCATCGTCCAAATGCCCCTGACGATTTTTCCGGCTAGCACCGGCTTTGATCTTGCCTTCTAAAGCTTGACGCGTGCTGAAACTTTCGTCCCACAGTTCCACCGGAATGGATGTGTTTGAACGGATTTCAGCGGCCAGCCTGGCGGCTTTACGGCCGGAAAAATTCGGTTTTCCGTCAATATCAGTCGCCTGACCAATGACGATTTTGCCAGCTTTTTCTTTTTCTGCAACAGCAATAATATTTTCTGCATCTAATCTACGGGAGGAGTGAGTGATCACAGTGAGGGGGCGCGCCAGGGTTCCAGTGGGGTCACTGATGGCGATACCGACATTCTTCTCTCCCGGATCAATACCTAAAATGCGCATTATCCATCCTGATGCAGGTCAACCGCTTCGATTCTGACTTCCAACAGCGGTACAATTGGCCACCATTCCGGGAAGAGTGAGATCTTCGGTTTTGCCGAAAGGTCTAATTCTGTTTCAAGGATTGCGCCGGCTTTTTCTGGAGATCGTCCCAAGATTTGTTTGATGGTCCTTGGTAGTTCGTTGACTGTGAATATTTGGCGGGACAACTGCACTTCCCAACTCACCTGATCCTGGTCGTCAATTTGGGGAGCGGAAATCTGCGTGAATTGAAAGGATTCATTTTGGGCATTGAAACCGGTTGGGAGAGTTACATCCAGGATCGCATTTCCCATGGCTTGGAGTTCGCCCCAATCGAGGTACAGAATCTCATATTCTACCCGGAGGATGAGCGACAAAGTTGAGCTTGGCTGCGGTTCTTCAGGTGAAAAACTTTCTTCGAGGATCGCAGCACTGCGGGGTGTTGAATCAAGGAGGATATCCTGTTCATCCAGTGTGGATTGGGCTTCTTCCAGAGCGGTCTGCCAGAGGGAAGTCAGAAGTTCCTCAGATAATTCCTGGTAGTCTTCTTGAGCCGGAGCTAGACTGAAGCGCTGGTTTCCTCCGGAGGTGCGTTCTGGGTTGGTTGCCGTCAGGCTGCGGGATAAATCTCCCTCGATGATCACGAGAGAATCAGCGGACAAATTGCCTTGCGGTCCCGGGTTGGTCGCTTCAATTGGAACATTGACGGTTGAACCTGCTTCTGGTCCCAGCGAAGCATCCGTAGAAGTTGTGAAGCGGACAACAGAATCTGCGCCAGCAGTCCGTACCACGGTTCCCCGCGGAATCGTAACTTCTTGGTTGGTGAGGTTGGTAAAAACAATAATCCCTGTGGCAGGATTCTCTGGAATCCCGGTTTGGCCGGTCGCTTCTGTTTCTCCGCGACCTTCCACAATGACGGTGAGGTAATGGGCAGGTATGGTCCCCGATAAGTTGAAGGTCTGGTATTGCGGGCTGGCTGTGAGTTCGAGGGTTAGACTCTGGGTTTTGACAGGCGGCAGGTATTCGATCCGGGCGCCCGGAATGACGAAAGCGGCCAGCACAATTACTGAGACCAGGCTGATGACAAAGGCAGCGAACCTGACCTTTTGATTTGTCATCCAAACTGGAGGGGATGATTTTTCAATCAGCTCGACCAATTCTTCCCGGTTGTATTTCTTGGTAGGTGTTTGAACTTCGGGCTGAGGCTCCAGGGTATATTCCCAGGGCAATTTCTGAGCCTGACGCAGAGAACGAAACACCGGGATGCCTAGCTCTGAAGCAAAATCTAAGATGGAGCGTTTTTTGCAGACGATCGCCAACTTAACATCTGTTCTCTGACAGCGTCGGTGGATCAGCTTCAGGTCCAGCTTGTTTTCCAGCGGCGTGCCGCGCACAGGCCAGATCATTATGACCCGGTCTGACTGCGACCACTTCAATTTATCCAGAACAGAGTGGCGGTCATCATAAGATTCCAGGTTCAGAACTTGCGTTTTCACGGTCCTAGGCTAATTTCTCCTCGACCCAAGGGATAACTTTGGCCAGCGCTTGATCTAATTTCGCGGCATCATTCCCACCAGCCTGTGCCATGTTCGGGCGTCCACCGCCGGAGCCTCCGACAACCTCTGCCACGACCTGTACCAGTTCTCCAGCTTTGAGTCCACGTTGTACCAGGTCATCGGTAATCGCAGCGATAAGCGCTGGTTTTTCGTCAATCACTGCGGCGAGCACGGCAATTCCGCTTGAATATTTTTGCCGGAAACGGTCGGTCATTTCCCGGAGTGTATTGCGGTCTGCTTCAGGTAAAATACCTGTCAGAACTCGTACTCCCTGGACTTCAGGTGCATTTTCTAATTGATCAGCAAAGGATTCACCTGCCTGTTCACGGCGCAGGGCGGCGATTTCCTTTTGTGCGTTGGAAAGGTTGGCCAGCAAGTTTTCGGCCTTATCGATGATCTTTTCTGGCTGCGTTTTGAATAAGTTGGACAGCATTTCTACCTCGGCGAGCCGCTCCTGAACCAGATCGTATGCCTTCCGTCCGGTGACAGCCTCAATGCGGCGGATGCCGGAGGCAACGCTCCCTTCGCTGACGATCAAGAAGGTGCCGATTTCACCAGTGGATTCAACATGTGTCCCTCCGCACAGCTCGTAAGAGAACGGCTGCGGCTCACCGATCTGGATCGTACGGACGATATCGCCGTACTTTTCCCCAAAAAGGGCTCGAGCTCCTTCAGATTTTGCCAGATCCAGCGATTTGTGCTCGATTTTCAGGGGATAATTATTAAGAATATGACGGTTGACGCCGGCTTCGATTTCAGCGAGCTGTGTCTTGGTCAGAGCTTCGGGGTGGGTGAAGTCGAAGCGCAGCCGGTCTGGAGCTACCAGCGAACCAGCCTGCCTGGCATGTGTGCCAAGCACGCGGTCGAGTTCTGCGTGTAAGAGGTGGGTGGCAGTGTGGTTGCGCATGATATCCTGTCGGCGCTGACGGTTCACAAGTGCGGTCGCGAAATCACCGACGATTGGGGTGCCACGAATGATTTTCCCGCGATGAGCAATCAGTCCAGCCGCCGGACGTCGGGTATCTGTCACCTCGATTTCCCAATCATTTTCTTCAGAGATGATTTTTCCGGTGTCGGAAACCTGCCCACCCGCAGCGACATAAAAACCGGTTTCAGGGAGGATGATCTCCACATCATCTCCAGGTGAGGCGGATTCTTGTTTTTGCCCGTCTTTCATGATGGCGAGCACTTCGCCATCCACGCGAAGATAGGTGTAGGGGTCATAATGAACCCCGGAGGATTCCAGCTTATTATGCTCTTGCAGTTCGTGAAGGACGCTCTGGAAAACTTCGGCATCCTCGCCGCCCAGCCCGCCCATGGATTTACCAGCACCCGAGGCGAGGCGGTGTTCCTCCATCGAATCCTGGAATCCCTGTTCGTCCACCTTCAGGTCGTGTTCGAGAGCAATGTCACGGGTGATCTCCAGTGGAAGTCCATGAGTAGCATACAGATCAAACGCCAATTTTCCAGGAATGGTGGTGAGTCCCTCAGCTTTGGCATCATTTATCATATTGTCGAGTTGGGCAATCCCGCCTTCTACCGTTTTCTGGAATCGCTCCTCTTCCCGGGTTACCTGGGTGAGGATAATTTCCTCGTTCTTCTTTAGTTCTGGATAAGCATCTCCGTACAGATTAATCACAACTTCTGCCACTCTCGCCATAAATGGTTCGTTCAAATCGATCTTAGAGGCGAAACGTGCGGCACGGCGGATGATCATACGAGTGATGTAATTACGGTTCATGTTCCCTGGGATAACACCATCTGCGATCAGGAAGGTAGCAGCCCGGACGTGGTCGGCAATCACCCGGTATGGGGTGAAATACTGCTCGCGCAGATCATCGTTGTGATCGGCAAGCTGCTGAATATTCTGGATGATAGGCCAGAACAAATCTGTGCGGTAGTTTGAATCTTTTCCCTGGAGCACGGCCACGAGGCGGTCAAAACCCATTCCAGTATCGACATGTTTGGCAGGCAACGGTTCGAGGGTGTTCGGTCCGGTGCGGTTGTACTGCATAAATACCAGGTTCCAGAGTTCGACAAAGCGCGGGCCGTCCAGATCAGGCCGCCCATCATCCAGGTAGGTGATTTCTCCATGGTCCGGACCGAGGTCGATATGAATTTCAGAGTTTGGCCCGCATGGTCCGGTATTGGCCATTTCCCAAAAATTGTCTTTTCTGCCAAATTCGAGGATATTCTCTGGATTGAGGCCGGGTTGCTGCCGCCAGTAGTCCGCGGCTTCAGTGTCAGTTGGGATCTCATTTAATTCGTCTTTGAAGATGGTGACATATAAATTCTCTTTTGGTAGATTCCAAACTTCGGTCAGCAGTTCCCAGGCCCATTCGATGGCTTCTTTCTTGTAATAGTCTCCAAAAGACCAGTTTCCCAGCATCTCGAAAAAGGTGTGGTGGGTATCGTCCAGACCGACGTCCTCAAGATCGTTGTGTTTGCCTGCCACCCGCATGCATTTTTGAGAATTTACTGCGCGGTTGTATTCGCGGTCATCGGTGCCTAAAAATACATCTTTGAACTGCACCATGCCAGAATTGGTGAAGAGCAAGGTGGCATCCTCCCCAGGAACCAGAGAGGAGGATGGGACAAAAGTATGTCCTTTTTTCTTGACAAAGAAATCGATAAATTGCTGTCGAATTTCGTTTCCAGTTAAGTTTAAAGACATTCGTACTCCATTGAGAAGGTTTATATTCCTTTATTTTATCATTCGTGCGGGGTTGCCAGCTTAGAAAAATCGAGGCCAGTTGGCTGCTGGAACAAACGAAGATCGAAATTATGGGCCGCTGCGATCAGATGATCGAAGATTTCTGCCTGGATGTGTTCGTATTTTTCCCATTCGGTTGTTTTAGTAAAAGCGTAAACTTCTATGGGAAGACCATGGTCTGATGGAGAAAGTGACCGAACCAAGAGGGTCATATTTTCCTGGTGGATGTCTTTCCGGGTGCGAAGGAAGCGGTCAATATAGGTGCGGAAGACCTCCACATTGGTCAGGTTGGGGCCATCCAGGGGTGGATCGTAACCAACGGGCTGTTCGGAAATATAAGTTTCAATTAATGAGCTTTTATCTTGAATATAGTCCTGGATAAGGTCTATCTTTGCCAGGCGCTTCAACATTTCGGAATCGCAGAATTTGATGCTGTTAATATCGATATAGATGGAGCGCATGATTCGCCTGCCGCCGCTTTCCTGCATACCGCGCCAGTTGATATACGCCACATCAAGAATTTTGTTGGTTGGAATGACCGAGATCGTGTTGTTGAAATTTTTGATTTTGATGGTATGCAGGCTGATATTCTGGACATCTCCGTCAGCACTATAACTGGGAACCTCTACCCAATCTCCTTCTTTCAGCAAATCATTGACAGCGATCTGGACACTAGCGACAATTGAGAGGATCGTATTTTGGAAAATGAGCAGCAACACAGCTGTCGCGGCGCCAATCCCTGTGAGCAGTACTACTGGAGACTCACCGGTTACCAGTGAAATGGTAATAATCAGCGCAATGATGATGACAAGCAGCTTTACAAGGTCCAGGTAGCTCTGGATGGCAACCCCATTGTATGAAGGGCTGCTCTCATAGATTTGATTAACAGAATTGAGCAGGGAGTTGAAAGTGACCGCTGCAATCCAGAGTATGAACACCAAGGTTGTTTTTTCAATCACGGTCTGATAGATGGGAATAAGTTCTGCGAAAGCGTAGATCAAAACCAAGGGCGCAATCCAGGAAACCCGGTAAGGTTTTAAGTGTTCCAGGACAATGTCATCGTAGTTGGTTTCTGTGCGTTTTGCCAGGTAGAGCAATCCGCGCCCGACAATCAAGCGCCCGATAAAATAGACCAGTGTGCTGAGGATGATTGTGCTGAAAAAAGCTAACAAAGGATTTATCTCTATGAAGTTTTTAATTTCTTCAATCGTCATTTTGTCTCCGGGTTATTAATAATAATTTTCTAAAGGCTTTATGATATCCTGAAAAACAAAATTGTCAAATTTACTCAGGCTAAAATGATGCTCTCATGTTTCAGTAAGGCTATTTTACGATGACTGCCCATGACACCACCGTACCCTCCCAGGGTACCGTCTGCGCTCAAAACACGATGACACGGAATTATAATCGGAATCGGATTCCTGCGCAGCACCTGTCCGATGGCTCTTGATGCATTTGGGTTTTGAATCTCTTCAGCAATTTCGCCGTAGGTGGTAGATGCACCGAAAGGGATCTGCCTTACAACCTGAAGGATTTGCTGTTGGAATTCTGTTTGACCAGACAAGTCTAATGAGAGAGATATTGGGATTGGGATTTTTTCCTGGCAGTATTTTTTTAAGGCATTCCGGTATGGCGCTAACTTCTCAGGGCTGTAAATGATATTCGGCTGGCGTTTAGGATCGAGGGATTCCACTATGTTGGTGATAAACCTTCCAGCATCTTCATCGAATCTGAGGGAGAGTAGACCTTGATCAGTTGCGGCTAACCAAATTTGGCCGAGAACCTCGGTTTGAAATTCCGCGTAATATAAAGTCGCTGATTGGTGTTTGTTCTCGTCCATTTTCCAATCCTTTGCTGATCTAACGTCGAGATCCTAAAATTCAGTCATTTGTTCACATTCCTACAATATCATTATAGCGGAGGTTTGGGCAACTTGAGACAAGTTTGCTGAAGTTAGCGGGGGATAATTTTCCTTAAACGCGCCTGATCCCATTAGGATATAATTTGACCTGGATTATGGATTAACTTAGCGAGGTTATAAGAAAAGGAGCAAATGTTGAGGCGTTACCTGTATTTCTCTGTTTTTTCATCAGGGTTGGTCACCTTGACTGTCGAATTAACTGCATCCAGGTTACTGGGAAATGTGTTCGGTACGAGCAACCTGGTGTGGGCGAGTATTATCGGGTTGATCTTGATCTACCTGACCGCAGGTTACTTTTTGGGCGGGAGGCTGGCCGATAAAAGGCCGAACCCTGAAACTTTCTTTTCAGTGATGCTGTGGGGTGCATTTACCGCCGGAGTGGTCCCGATTGTATCGCGTCCGGTGCTGAGAGGCGCGGCAAGGGCATTTGATGAGCTGCAGATGGGAGATCTGTTGGGGTCCTTTGTGGTGGTGATGGTCCTATTCATCATTCCGATCACGTTGTTGGGGATGGTGTCGCCATTTGCAATTCGACTGGCGATTACCAAACCCGAAGAAGCAGGGGCGATTTCAGGTAGGATTTATGCGATTTCCACGCTGGGGTCTTTCATCGGGACATTTTTGCCCGTGCTGGTATTGATCCCGCTTTTGGGGACGACCAATACTTTTATCGCTGCGAGTATCTATCTGATGGCGGTTGCCCTTTTAGGTTTAGGAAGGGCCGCAGGGTGGAGAAAAGTCATCATCTGGCTCTGGATGCCAATTCTGCTTGCTGTGTTCGCTGTTCTTTGGGCGGGTGGAGCTTTCAAGAGCACCCCAGGCCAGGTATTTGAAGATGAGACTCCTTACAATTACATTGAGGTTGTTGAGAGAAATGGGTATACCATGCTGCGGTTAAATGATGGTCAGGGGGTGCATTCTATTTTCCATCCGGAGGACCTGGATTACAGCGGCCCCTGGAAGCAGTTCCTGGCAGGACCTTTTTACCTTCCAGATCAGCGCCCGGAAGATGTCGAGAGGATTGCGATCATCGGGTTGGCTGCAGGGACAGTTGCGCGCCAAGCTACTGAAGTATTTGGGGATATCCCGATCGATGGTTATGAAATTGACCCTGCGATCATTGAGGTGGGTCGAGAGTATTTTGGCATGAATTTAGCAAATTTGAACGCATATGCAGTAGACGGACGCTGGGGGTTGTTTACCAGCGAAAACCAATACACGTTGATCGGCGTGGATGCATACCGACCGCCTTATATACCCTGGCATCTGACGACTCAAGAATTTTTCCAACTCACCAAAGAACATCTGGATGACAATGGGGTTCTGGTGATCAATGTAGGCCGTTCCCCAACCGACCGCAGCTTGATTGATGGGCTGGTGACCACTTTGAGAACTGTGTTTCCTAGTGTGCATGTTATGGATATCCCTAACTCATTGAATTCTATGGTCTATGCCACGGTGGAACCCACAACTTACGAAGACTTGGTGCGCAATTATGCCGAGATGCGCGAGGATCCGCTGGTGCATCCGTTGCTGCTGAGTTCGATCGAAAGGGTTATCCTCAATAATCAGCCTTTGCCTACACCAACCATCGTTTTTACAGATGATAAAGCTCCTGTTGAATGGGTTGTCAACAAAATGGTTCTGGATTTTATTTTTACCGGTGATTTTGAGGTGCTGCAATGATCAACCATCCAGTTGCTAAAACGGTTACTCAAGGCATAATCGCTGTCCTGGTCGTGCTATTGTTATTACTGACTGGGGTACGCCTTTTACTGACAGAATCCTTTGTGCGCTTTGAATACAATCAGAGAAATTTTCCCCAGGATCCGTATGGGATGACCAAAGAACAGCGCCTGACGATTGCTCCGCTGGCTTTGGATTTTCTGTTAAATGACGCTGACCGATCTTTCCTTGGGGATTTAAGGTTTGACGACGGGGCTGTGATGTTCAATGAAAGGGAATTGCAGCACATGGTCGATGTCCAGGTTTTAACACAAATTTTCCTAAAGGTATGGTATGTAAGCATCGTTCTATTTATCCTGATTTGGATCACAGCCTGGAGGGGACAATGGCTGAAAGAGTTCCAGAAAATGGTTGCAACTGGCGGGATATTCACCATCATCCTGCTTGGAACTTTGATGCTGCTCTTACTGCTCTCCTTTGATGTGGTTTTTGTTGGCTTCCACAGGATATTTTTTGAGGGAGATAGCTGGCTTTTCCTTTACTCAGACACTCTGATAAGATTGTTCCCAGAAAAGTTTTGGTTGGATGCGTTCATACTGGTCGGGGTTTTCACCTTTCTGGGCGGATTGATCTTGTGGCTCAGTTTGAGAGATAAGTCTTTCAAAAAGACAAAAAAATAGCGTAGAAGACTCAGGGAAAAAATGGCATCAGGTTTGAACTGCTAAGATTTTTGAGCTCCTGTAAAATAAAACCACCAACTGGAGGCGACAGCTGGTGGTTTTTTTACTGGAGTGACCTCCAGCGCTTGCCTTTCGGCAAGCCAAGATAAAGGATGTGCTGATCGGATCAGTCATCCTTTCCTTGCTTATTTGGAAAACTATCTATCCGATCTTGGTTGATCAATGTCGGCATTTCCTCTAACTTGAAATTTTTGAGCGGTCCTGTTCGCTCCATGGCTTTGGATATCATTCGTGGTGTGTCCTGAACGAATTTTATTTCCAGCCCTGCCAACGAAATCGTATCTCCCGAATAGAGGACGCTTTTACTGATTTTGCTGCCGTTGACCATGGTTCCGCCAGTAGAATTCAGATCAAGCAAAATATAATGGTTTTCTACCATGCGAATTTGAGCGTGATTCCGAGAGACTCTTGGGTCGTTCAACACAACATGATTATCGAGCTTTCTTCCCAAATTGGTGAGGGCATTATTAATTTGATAGACTTCGCTGTTAACGATCAGGTATGCACCGGATGAGATTTCGTAGTTCATTGATTGTTGTTCAGCCATAGCGATGTTCCTATGTTTTGTAAGCAAAAATGGCACACTATAAGTGTGCCATAACTGCCCTTGATTGACGTATTAATAACGTAACAAGAATATGACGTGATGGATCAGTCTGTTTCTGTCGGTGATGTGTAGGGCGCTTGCCAGGAGGGGGATTTGTGGACATGAACGACCTTCCAGCTCCCATCTAGTTTCACCAAAACCCGGCTTTCGTTATGAGACCGCACATGTATGCCATCTGGTGATGAGGTTGAGGTAAGCAAGGTATAGCTGGCGATGGCTGTATCTGCATAGCGCTGGATTTTGAGATTGCTGAGGTCAAAGCGGGTATTTACCTCATCATGGCCTGGGCTGGATTCTGATCCAAAAGTCGTGCCTTTTTTGGCATTCTCGATAATCATGAAATCGTGAAATAGAATGCCATCAATACGATGCGGGGTTACCCACCATTCATAGACGGTAAGGTCTTCATCGGTAGATTCGTGATAGCTTTCGACATCACTGTTCTTGACTGATTGGAGGTGTTTGAGTAAAAAGTTTTTTATTTCTTGGTTTTCGTTCACAGCTCATGCTCCATATTTGATCAACTTGCCAGAATGTGCTAATGCGAACGGCAATGTTTGCGTCGCATGGAAAGTGCCCAAGCCCCCAAGAGCACAGTACCTTTCACCAAATTGGGTTTGCGCGTCCGGAAGGCTGAGTTCTGGTGCCCAAAGAAGGAAGGGTACCGGATGCCAGGAGTGTGATTTCATTCTCGAAGGTGTCGAATGGTCCCCGGTGATGATCAAGACATCGGGGTCGAGATTTAGCAGTTGTGGTAATGCCTGGTCGACGCTTTCGATGATTTTCACTTTACCTGCGAAGTTCCCATCTTCACCCATGCTGTCAGTCTTCTTGATGTGGATGAAAAAGAAATTGTGATCCTTCCAGACACTCTTCGCAGCATCGAATTCATCCATTGGGGTCTCACCCTCGAATTCGATCACTTTCATTCCAACCAAATCGGAGACTCCTTTGTACATTGGATACACCGCGATGCAGCAGGCATCTAACCCAAATGCCTCGTTGAATTGGGGTAAGCCTGGATTTGTGGCAAAGCCGCGCATGGTAAAGAAGTTGGCTTTTGGCTGATCTGCCAGAATTTTCTTTGCTTCAGCTGACCATTGGAGGAAAATCTGCGCGGTTTTCTCAGCTCTTGGATCGTGAGCTTCGAGAGGGAGGGGCGGAACACCAGTGTCCTGTGGGTCGGTATCACCGATTTCAGGTGAAAGACCTTCTCCCTTCATCAGAACGGCAAAGCGGTGTTCTTTCACATGTTTGACCGTGATATCAACACCAGGGATTTTGATGGTCTGTAATTTGTCTACCAGTGGTTTGGCTTCATCGGTCGGGATGCGGCCTGCCCGGCGGTCTGTGATATTCCCTTCCTTATCTATAGTAGCGAAATTGCACCTGACAGCGATATCTCCTTTTTTTAGCCTGAGGCCAATCCCGCAGGCTTCCAGGGCTCCCCGGCCGACAAGAAATTTGATTGGATCGTAACCGAATAACGAAAGGTGTGCCGGACCAGAGCCGGGGGTGATTCCCGGACGGATGGGGATTGTCTGGCCCAGGGTGCCCTCGGCTGCGAGTTTGTCCATATTGGGGGTTTTGGCGGCTTCCAGCTCTGTCGGGCCGCCGGGTTCAACCGGCAGTCCGCCTAAACCATCTAAAATGAGGAGGACAATTTTTTTCTCGTTAGGTTCCAAAAGATCTTTAAGATAGTCAAATGGCATAAGATTTACCTTCTTTCCTTCAAAAAAATATCCCTGCAGTTGTTCTGCAGGGATATTATAAATCTCTTTTTGCTGGTTTAGCGGACAGCTTGATCGGTTTCCTTATCAAAGATATGGAAATTATCCATATTGAAGGACACCTGGATATCTTCACCCATGCTGTAATGAGACCTTGGGTCCACACGGGCGATGTATCCCGAATGGTCGCCGGTATTGAGGTAAACGAAAATTTCGTTGCCCATCAATTCGGTAACTTCAACCTTGGCTTCAACAGTGGCTGGTTGGATTCCCGCGGGCTGGAACTGCGGGTTGTGGATGTCTTCTGGGCGGATGCCAAATGTAACGTCCTTGCCCAAAAGGCCTTGATAGACGGCGGTTTTATCCTCCGGTATTGCCATCTGGAAGGACCCGCCATCGAAGAATAATTTGCCGTTGTCCCTTGAAATCCGGCCGTCAAAAAAGTTCATGGATGGGGAGCCGATGAACCCAGCAACAAACTTGTTGGAAGGCAAATCGTAAAGATTTTGGGGTGTATCGACTTGCTGGAGAATTCCCAATTTCATGACTGCAATCCGGTCGGCCATGGTCATGGCTTCGGTCTGGTCGTGAGTGACGTAGATGAAGGTGGTCTCTAGCTGTTTGTGGAGCTTGCTGATCTCGGCACGGGTCTGGACGCGTAATTTTGCATCCAGGTTGGAGAGCGGTTCGTCGAGCAGGAAGACATTCGGTTCACGCACAATGGCGCGGCCGAGTGCCACACGCTGACGCTGCCCGCCAGATAATTGGCGCGGCTTGCGATCCAACAGATCCAAGATGCCGAGAATTTGAGCGGCATCGTCCACCCGGCGTTTGATTTCGGCTTTGTCCATTTTTCGGAGCTTGAGCCCAAAAGCCATGTTGTCGAAAACAGACATGTGGGGGTAGAGAGCGTAGGATTGAAAGACCATGGCAATGTCACGGTCTTTCGGGGGGACATCATTGACGACACGTTCGCCGATTTTGATTGTCCCTTCGCTAATTTCTTCCAGCCCGGCTAAGCACCTCAGGGCTGTTGACTTTCCACAACCTGAAGGACCCACCAGGACGAGGAATTCCTTGTCCTCGATTTCGATGTTCAGGTCGTTTACGGCGACAACTTCGCCAAACCTTTTATACACATGGTCGTACGTTACACTTGCCATAATCTTTTACCTCGCTTTCGTCGCATATATAGTGATTAAATTATACCTTAAATGAGGATGTTGAAAACTTTATTTCCAATAGTAATTGGAGGTCATTCTCCTGTTGATGTGGCCGTTTGATGATTAATTGATCAGGTTGAAGCATTTTTGATTTTTCCCGAGTTAATCCTTGCTCAAATCGGTACAGCATCATAGAATGGTGTTATGACCAAATCCTCAGCGAAAGCCAGTCCGGTACGACAGCAGTATCTTGATATCAAGGCAAAGCACAAGGAAGCAATCCTCTTCTTTCGGCTGGGCGATTTTTACGAAACCTTTGATGATGATGCGGAATTGGTGGCGAGAGAATTAGATATCGTCCTGACATCACGCAATGTGGCCAAAGGCGTTCGTGTCCCGATGGCTGGGATCCCTCACCATGCAATGGAAAATTATTTGTCTCGATTGATTGAGAAGGGGTATCACGCGGCAATTTGCGAGCAAGTAGGGGATGAACCTGTTAACGGTTTAATGCCCAGAGAAGTGGTGAGGATTGTCACGCCCGGAACGATTGTGGAACCTGGTTTGCTGCCAGGAGATCGAAATAATTACCTGGTAGCAATGGTGATTGAGGAAACTCGGGCTGGGATAGCTTATGCAGACATCACCACCGGGGAATTTGGCGCGACCGAATTGTCCGGGCGGGATATCCAGAACGCAGTAAGGGCGGAGATTAACCGCCTGCGGCCTGCGGAAGTCCTTGTTCCTGATTCAATTACAGAAGAGGAGGTGGGGAACGGATTCCCCGGTTTCCAGACATCATGGCCGGCGTGGCGCTTTGAGCCTGGACGCTGTGAAGAAAGCCTGCGTTCCCATTTTGAAGTTGCTTCCCTGGATGGATTTGGATTGAGAGGCCATCCTTTAGCGATCCGGGCAGCCGGAGGAATCTTGCAGTACCTGCGTGAAACCCAGCCATCTGCGCTCAAGCTGCTCAAAAATATTAGCTTTTACAGCCAGAATGATTTTATGGTCTTGGATGCGAATACACGCCGAAACCTGGAGTTAACCGAAACTATCCGGGACGGCCGGGTGAAAGGTTCCTTGCTGGGTGTTCTGGATAAAACTGTGACTCCGATGGGAGCAAGGTTGCTCGGCCAGTGGGTCAGCCGCCCACTTTTGGATGTCGGTGCTGTCAATCTCCGGCAGACCGGAGTAACGTACTTTTTTGAGGATGGGCTGGGAAGAGCAGAGGTTCGCTCCGCATTGAAGATGCTCAATGACCTAGAACGTTTGACCAATCGGGTGGTGGGCGGTACGGCCCAACCAAGAGACCTGGTCGCGATCCGAGAGACTCTCCTGCAGCTCCCTGCGGTGTATGGGTTGGTTCAGGGCAGTGATGGGCCTTTGGATGTACTGCTGTCCCGGTTTTCCCTGTGTGAGGACGAATTGGCTTTACTGCAAAATGCCCTGGCAGAGGAGCCGCCGGCGACCCTACAAAACACGGGGATTATCCGCTCGGGGTATTCGGGGGAACTGGATGCGGTATTGGAAAACTCTGAATATGCCAGGGAGTGGATTGCAGGGTTGGAAAAAGTTGAGCGCGAGCGATTGGGGATCAAATCTCTCAAAGTCGGATATAACAAGGTGCATGGTTACTATATCGAGGTGACCAAAACCAACACGGATGCTGTACCCGATGATTACATCCGCAAGCAGACCCTTGTAAATGCCGAGCGATATATTACGCCGGAAATGAAAGATTACGAATCCCAGGTGCTGAATGCTGAAGAGCGTATCCATGAGATTGAACTGCGACTATTCAAGGAATTGTGCACGATCTTGAGCCAGACCGCAGAACGATTGCTGGAAACTGCCAGAGCAGTGGCAGAAATTGATGTGTTGAGTACCCTGGCAGAAGTGGCGGCAATTCTGGGATATACCTGTCCGGAAGTTGTTGATGAGGATGTCATGGATGTGCTTGACAGCCGGCATCCCGTCGTGGAACTGACACTTCGCAGCGGAGACCGATTTGTCCCTAACGATGTGATTTTTGAAGAAGGGGAGCGAATCAGGATCATCACCGGGCCGAATATGAGCGGGAAATCGACATACCTGCGGCAGGTAGCGCTGATCGCTTTGTTAGCTCAGATGGGAAGCTATGTGCCAGCAGCCAAGGCAAAAATCGGGCTGGTGGACCGAATATTCACGCGCATCGGCGCTCAAGACGAAATCCATGCTGGGCAATCCACATTTATGGTTGAAATGGTAGAAACGGCCAATATTCTTAACCATGCGACCAAACGCAGCCTTTTGATCCTGGATGAGATTGGCAGGGGCACCAGTACCTATGATGGGGTTTCGATTGCCTGGTCGGTGGTGGAATACCTGCACAACCATCCTGACCTGCGTCCGAAATCCTTGTTTGCCACCCATTACCACGAGTTAACGCAGCTTTCTGACCTGCTGCCAGGTGTGCGGAATTACAATGTGGCTGTCAGTGAGGCGGACAATCAGGTTGTGTTTTTGCATAAAATTGTTTCCGGCGGCGCAGACCGTTCGTATGGGATCCATGTCGGACAGCTGGCTGGTTTGCCCCGTCCGGTTGTCCAACGTGCGCAAGAGATTCTGGCACAGCTTGAAGCCTCGTCGGGCAGCGCAATTAAAATCAACCCGAATGCGCCGAAACAAATTGCCTTGTTCCCGGAGACAAACCCGCTTCTGGAAGAACTGGAGAAGATTGACATCAATGCCCTCAGCCCGATGGAAGCGCTTAATAAATTATATGAATGGCAAAGGCGATTCTTGAGCGGTGGTGATGCAGAGAAAGGCAATTCCTAAGGTGTCGAAAACATTCGGAAGTCAGAGTATGTCTGCCCCCCTGAAGAAGGTGCTGTTGCGCAAACCGGATCGAGCGTTCGGGGAGGCTGATCCCGACCGCTGGAATTATGCGGGCAAGCCTGACCTGACAGTAGCGCTGAAGGAACACGATCAGCTTATTCGGATTCTGGAGGCATATGGGGCTGAAGTGATCTTTCATGAAGAATCGCTACCGGACCACGCGGATGCGATCTTTGTCCATGACCCGGTTCTGATCTCAAACCAGGGTGCAATTCTGCTCAAAATGGGTAAGGATTTACGCCGAGGGGAAGAAGCGGCGATTGCCAAAAGTATGCAAAAGATCGGTGTTCCGATCCATTACCGCCTAAATGGTCGTGCGCTTGCTGAAGGTGGTGACCTGCTGTGGTTGGATGAAAACACGCTGGCAGTTGGGTTGGGCTACCGTACAAATATCGAGGGCTTTCACCAACTTGAGAAAGCCCTACCAGACGTAGAATTGATCTCAGTGCAGCTCCCGCATTATTTGGGACCCTCTGCATGCCTGCACCTGATGTCAACCGTGAGCATCGTAGCGGAGGATCTGGCTGTGGTTTACCGCCCATTGACCTCTGTATTCTTTTTACAGGAACTGGAACGGAAAGGTTTTCAGGTGGTGGATGTACCTGAGGAAGAGTTTGGAACCATGGCACCTAATGTGCTGGCTCTGGAACCAAGGGTGTGCGTGATGCTGGAAGGAAACCCGGTTACGAAGCAGCGCTTGGAGGCGGTGGGCTGCTCTGTTTTCACTTATAAGGGAAAGCATATCTCGTTGCTGGCAGAGGGCGGTCCCACCTGTCTGACAAGACCAATTTTGAGAGGATGATTGGTATGGAACTTCCACAGGATGAGAAAATTATCGCGAAATCTTTTGAGGAATCGAGCAAAGGTACGGCTGTGGAAAATTTAGGGATCACGATCGAAGCCGTCGATTCTGAGCAGATTGTCTTGAAAATGCCGATCACCGATAAAGCTCGCCAACCTTATGGCCTACTGCATGGTGGGATCAGCATGGTGCTGGCAGAGACCGCTGCCAGTTTCCATGCCTGCTGGGGAATTGATTTGGCGAAAGTGTATCCGGTGGGAATCGAGATCAACGGTTCTCATGTGCGGTCTGCCACTGAGGGGATGGTGCGAGCTAAAGGGACGGTGATCCGCAGGACGCGCTCAATAATCGTACACCAGGTAGATATTATCTTGGAGGAGACCGGCCAGCTGCTTTCAACTGCCAGGGTAACGAATTTTTATAAAAAGGTTGAAAAGGAGGAAGGGTGATCAAGTTATCACATTGGTTGATTAAACAGTCTAAAGGTTGGGTGGTTCTCATTGCGATCATTGTTTTTGTTCTTTTTATGATCTTTGTTCTGCCAGCTCAGGCTGAAAAAGCGGATGAGTATGCGCGCGGGAATGGTTCGCCGGATACTGCTTTTTTTTACCCCCCTGAATTCTTGTTTGAATTGGCGGAGGTATACGGAGAGGCAGGGAGAAACGCCTATGTGCGGGCGCGTTTTACCTTTGATTTGATATTCCCCCTTGTGTATGGAGTATTCCTGGTAACCTCGATCAGTTGGCTTGTTGATCACAGTCTCAATTTCAACAGCCCCTGGCGAAGAGTGAACCTTGTGCCTGTAGCAGGTGTGGTCTTTGATTTATTGGAAAATTCTGCTGCGTCTTTGGTGATGGCTGGTTATCCTGAAAGGCGTGAATTTTTTGCATTATTGGCTTCGGTGTTTACATCCTTTAAGTGGCTCTTTGTATACGGTAGTTTTTTTGTGCTGGCGAATGTCCTGATGCTTTGGGTGTATAAAAAATTAAAGCGCGAAAATTAGGATGATTGTCTTTTTATTCGGCACCTGGGGTTCTGGGAAAACGTATTTGGGGGAGTTAATTCAACGGGAGTGTGGCCTGCTGCACATGGAGGCAGATATTCAATTTGATAACCAGATGCTGAATGCCTTACACGCACGGAACTATCATCAACTTGACCTGACAAAATATTACCAACGTGTTGTGCACGACATGTTCAATTTTCAGCGCACGGCGAATGATTTCATCGTCAGCCAGGGAATCTACCATGAACACTATCGAAAAATGATCTTTGATGTCTTTGAGCCTGACATCCGGTTTGTCTGGGTTAAATCCGAGGATTTGGAACTGCATAAGGAACGGCTCAATCGGAGAGCGGAACAATACGGCAATCCAATCACGGCTGATGTTTATGACTATATGCTGTCGTATTGGGAAGCTCCCCAGATTCCGCATGTGCAACTGGTAAACGCGCCAAATGTGGGGGAAGAGATAAAATCCCTGCTGCATCATTGGGGGCTATGTTTGGGATGGGATGATTAAGGAAATCTATTGAAAGAGTATCTCGAACTGATTCGCCAGCGCCCCGGGTTTCGAAACCTTTGGTTGGCATCACTGGTCAGCTTGCTGGGAGATTGGTTCAATACGATCGCCAGCATGATGATCGTGAACCGATATACTGAAACTGACCTTGCCATCAGTTGGATATTAATTGCCCGCACATTACCGCGTTTTGTGATCGGGCCTGTTGCCGGTGTGGTTGCTGACCGTGTGAACCGCAAGCTGGTGATGGTGGTGACAGATTTGCTCCGTGCGGGTATTGTTTTATCGTTTTTATTCGTGGACCGACCTGAGCGTGTCTGGATGATTTATTTTCTTACTACATTACAGTTTGTGATGGCATCTTTCTTCGAACCCGCTTCTTCAGCAATTCTGCCAGGATTGGTGGAAGGAAGAAAGGAGTTGATGAGTGCAAATGTCCTGCGCAGCATCACCTGGTCTGTAATGCTCACTATGGGGGCTGCATTAGGTGGGGTATTTGCAGGCATCTTCGGCGCGCGGGCAGCGCTTGTGGCAGATTCCCTGACCTTCATCTTATCAGCTTTTTTGGTCATGAATATTTCCTACCACAATATTGAGGGTGTTAAGGAGAAAATTGCAGGTGGATACTCTCAATTGGTAGAAGGCTTCAAATATGTGCTGGATCAACCAAGAATTGCCGTTTTGGCCTTAATCAAAACTTTTGGCCAGATTGGGAGCGTCGATATTTTGATTGCTGTGTTCGCTGAGCAGTATTTTCCCTACGGAAAAGAGGGGGCGACCAGTCTGGGGATCATGTTTGGCGCTGCTGGAATAGGAGCAGTGCTTGGGCCGATGATCGCCAACCGGTACACCAAGGGGGACGTGGGAGCTTTACGCTCTGCAATTCAATATGGTTACTTGCTGGTTCCGATTGGCTGGGTTTTGATTGGGTGGTCTCCAAATTTATGGGTTGTCAGTCTGGGTGTGATGGTCAGGCTGATGGGAGGGTCTATCAATTGGACATACAGCAACGTGCTTATTCAGACGGAAGTTGAAGACCGAATTCTAGGCAGGGTATTTGCCCTTGACCTTGGAATGTTCACCCTGGCAAGTTCAGCTTCTATTTTCTTAACCGGTTATCTTCTCGATACTTTAGAGTACACGGCAAGAGATATGGGTTGGTTTTTCATGGCTGGCAGTGTGATCCCAGTCATATTTTGGTGGGTGTATCAACTGCGGATATCCCGGACTCCGATTGAGGAAGAGGTTCGCTCCTAACGCAGATCTCGACCAAACGGGGCCAGCGCCAGCGGGATCAGTTTGAAGTGTTGGTTGCCAAAAGGGATCCCGATGATTGTGATGTAGAGTATTAGGCCATGGATAAGATGGGCGATGGCGATTTCCCAGCCGAAGAGGATCGCCCAAATAATATTCAATACAATGACTCCTGGTTTACCGGCGCGTTCGTTTGGGAGAATTTGCCGGCCAAAGGGTGTCATGGTTGCCACTCCAAGCTTCATGGCTTGAACACCAAACGGGATTCCCACGATGGTTACACAAATGATTAAACCACCCAGGATGTATCCCATTCCAGTTATAAAGCCGCCAAAAATCATCCAGACAATGTTGCCTAATAAGCTCATTATTCATCCTCCTAAGGATTATTCTCTTTAGAGAAGAGATCAGATCAATATGATAATTTTACAAATGAAACCCGGCCTTGGCAATCGGGGAAACTATGTGGTTAATGCTGGCATGATTCCTGCACCTCAAACGAGTAAAGAACAGGTTTATTTCAAGAGGAGTTCTGCATTGGCTACCATTGAACATGCAACAGGAATTGACGTCAGCCATTATAAAAAACGGATAGACTGGAAACAGGTCCGTGAAAGTGGGGTGCAATTCGCGGTCATCAAGGCGACTGAGGCGGATAATTTTGTGGATTCACGCTTTGATTATAACTGGACTCGCACTCGTCGGTTTGGGATGATCAGGGGGGCGTACCATTTCTTCCGCCCGCTGGTCGATCCCGTTCGACAAGCCAATAACTTTATTAAGATTGCTGGGCGGACCTTGCACAAAACGGATTTGCCTCCGGTATTGGATATCGAATCGTATCCTGATTTTGTCGCCCGGGAATGGAAGCAAATCAGTTTGAACGATCGGATTCGCAGAATTCAAATATGGCTTCAAACGGTGGAGAAAGCTACCGGAAAAGTGCCAATGATTTACACTGGATACTATGCTTGGCGAGATTATATCGGCAATACTGAAAAATTTGTCCGGAATCCATTGTGGATTGCCAGCTATCAGGTGGAGCAGCCCAAAATTCCAGCTAATAATTGGGGAGGACGAGGTTGGACTCTGTGGCAAACCACAGAAAAAGGAATTGTTCCCGGAATCCGTGATGAGGCCCCATGCGTGGATTTGGATCTCTTTAAGGGATCATTTGAGGATCTGAAAGCCTGGCTAAATATCGAGGCCCCTCGAGCGCTTCCCCCGGAGGTTACCAACGGTGACATGATGGCTGCCATCATTGATGCGGCTGATTTACTTGGTGCCTCCTCGGATGATCTGGTAACCAGAGCCCGTTTGCGGTATCTTGTGGATCCCATTGGGAACAGCTTCCGACCTTATGACGGTCCTGCAGTTCAGGATTTGTCGTTAACCGAAGAAGAAAAGGCAGCTCTTGCTCAAGTGTTGGAAGAAGACTATATTGGAAATAACGCCTCTGCCTGGAGCATTACGCACCAGGATTTAATCAATGCCTTTTATACTGCTGCCTCTCAGACCGATGAGCGCGGTTGGGCTTTAGTTGAGCGAGCAGGGTTGGATTATATTGGTGAAGATCGGGGAGCAATTTATGAAGGGCCAGTAATTTCTAGGCTCCCAGGTTTGACTGAAGAACAGAGAGCAACAATCTCGGAGGAGCTGGGTCTTGGTCTCCAAGTAGTAATTGACCCGGTTGAAGAGGTTGGTGAAGTTGAAATTATTGTAGACGAAGTACAAGACCAAGAAACGGACATCGTGGAGCAAGCACCGGAAGAAATTGTTGAGGAGGTTCCTTCACCGATTGAGGAGGTTGAGCCTGAGCTTCCTCCATTAAATGAAGTGGATGAAGATCCGATATCACCTGGTGTACCGGTCGAAAATATCGAAGATAACAAGATATCAACTTATGGGAACCAGGTGGACAACCAGGCCATCATTAATGCATTTTATCTCACGGCGATCAAGTTGGATCAGAATGGCAGAGATATGATCAATGCGGCCGAGTTGGAATATCTGACCGACGCACGGATGGATGTTTATTCAGGACCTCGCATTGAATTACTTCCTGGCTTGACGCGTGCTCAGCGTGAAATGATCGCTGAATTCTTAGGCATCCAACTCGAAGAATCTTTGATCCCAGAAGACCTGGCCGTCGTTGAAGATTCACCGAATCTGGTGGAAGAAGAACCTCCGATGATTGTTGAAGACCCGGAGGAAATTGCTCCTGAAGAGGAAATACCGGTCAGGGTGGATGAGAGCGAAGATGTGGAGGAGCCTTTAGAAATTGACACTGAGGAACCAACGCGGATTAATCAACCGGTGAAAGATCCAACGTATCCCGGTTTGGTCAACCAGGATTTGATCAACTTGTTTTACAGGGTGGCTTCTTTCTTTGGTGAAAATGGCTGGCATTGGATTGTGCGCTGCGGGTTGGCTGCTATTGGTGCAAGCCGGAAGACTCGTTTCGAAGACTATCGAGGCCCGAATATTAAAAGTATTCCAGGGTTGACACCTGACCAAATTGCCCTTTTGGAGAAAGAGCTTAACCAGCTCAAGGTTGTTTAAGGTAACCGACCAGGCTCTTTGGCGGAATCCCTGGTCTGGCTGAATTTTTCAGTCGATTTGTTCCAAAAGTTAGGCTTTTCAGTCCGGTTGCGTGTTCTACAAACTTCCTGTATAGTTATCTTGAATAATCCAGCCGGATGGAGCTTGGTATGAATTACCATAAAATGACGCGAATTTGGGTATTAATTTTGATCGCAATTCTTTTAGTAGGCTGCGGACCAATTGAACAACGACTGGCAGATGGGACTGCAGTTGCTGCTGGCCAACAGGGTGGCCAACCTTTTGCCGAGCAGCCGCTGGGAGATGGGTCAGGAGGGGGAGGAGCCGTTTCATCTGCCCAGCAAACTGCTGATGCCTGGGAGAAAACTTTACAGGCATCGCTCGATGCATTGCTGTCTTTGACTCCAGAGGCGACATTAACCCCATCTCCTCCAGCGCAAGACGTCACAGTTACTGATATTCCAATAGAGGATGAAGAAGATAGTACCCCAACCATCGATTCGGCCAAACTTACAGCATTGGCCCAGACACTGACCGAAGTCGCTGTCCTGTCGGCAACACCAACTCTTACGCCTTCTCCAACGGCAACCAATACTGTTGCACCTACCGATACCGCGCAAGTTACGCCTTCTCCAACGGAGGTGCCATGCCTTGCGTTCCGGTTTGTGGCGCATGTGACGTATCCACCTGGGACAGAAGTTGATCCCTCAACCTCATTTTACAAAAGCTGGCAGGTGCAGAATGTTGGAACATGCACATGGACAGGTAATTATGCCCTGGTGTACGATTCCGGCTTCCAATTGGGTGGAACTTCCCCCTTGCGGCTGGGATCAGGAGTCTCTATTGCGCCTAATCAGTACGTCACCCTTACCATCCAGCTGTGGACTCCTCCCCAGTCTGGGACATATACCAGCACCTGGTTGCTGCAGGACCCAGATGGGAATACATTCGGCGGGGGAGCCAATCAAGATGAACCACTGCTTGTCCGGGTAGTTGTCCCCGGCGACTCTCCTCCAGAATTCACCAATCCGGTTTCAACCTCTCCACCGTTCTATACCTCAACCCCAACGCCGTAATAGGACTGGATTGATTGGATTAAAGAACGCACGCAAGTGCGTTCTTTTTTAACTGTTCAATCGAACCCTCCTTATTGAAAGAAGTGATTGTTGTGAATCAGGTAAGCGCGTATAATTTGAGATATGAAAAATCAGGAAACCCATCAACAAGAAATCAAAGAGATGATCGACGCATTCCGGAATGCTGAACGTTGGCTGTTTACCCTTATCCAGGACCCGACCGGTCAGCGGTATTTCCAAGAGAAGAGCATGGAAGTCCGCATGCTGGAATTTGCAGAGCAGATTGAGCGCATGCAGGCTTTTATGGATTTTTGTGGCAATCCCGAAAAGAGCTACCCGAGCATCCATGTGGCTGGTACCAGCGGGAAAGGTTCGGTGGTGAGATTGATGGCAGGGATAATGAAGGCTGCCAATTTAAGGGTGGGATATCATGTCAGCCCGTATTTGCAGGTGTGCAATGAGAAACTCATCGTGCATGACAAAATGATCACCCCATCTGAATTTGTTGCCCTCGTCGAGGACTTTAAGGGTAAATATCAGCGTTGGCTGGAGGAAAATTCGGAGTTCGAATTTTTGAAGTATGGTGAGGCCTGGGTCGCCCTGACTTTTTTATGGATGGCAAAGCAGCGGGTAGATTGGGCGGTGATTGAGACCGGGCTGGGCGGTCGTTATGACCCGACGAATGTCCTCCCAGCGAGTTTGGCCGTGATCACCAATGTGCAGTACGATCATGTAGAGGTGTTAGGTGAGCAGCTGAGCCAGATTGCAGCACATAAAGCGGGGATAATAAAGCCTGACCAACTGGTCATCACGGCGGAAACCAACCCCGAGGTGTTGGCTGTGATTGAGAAAGAAGCACGGCATAAAAAGGCCCGCTTGTACCGGCTCGGGAAAGAATATGATTATCATGTTGGGCAGGAAAATGGTGAGGTAAGGCTGACGGTAAATGGCGTTTTCAATGAATACACGGGCTTGCAAATCGGCATGAAGGGTGAATTTCAACATGCCAATGCGGCTTTAGCTGTTGCCAGCGTTGATCTATTATCTGGAGAAGGTCACCTACAGCTCGATGAATCTCATGTACGGAAGGGCGTTGAAGTTAAATTTCCTGGACGGTTTGAAATTGTACAGAAAAAACCCTTGGTGGTTCTGGATGGGGCGCATAACCAGCATAAAGCAGACGCACTGGCGAAGAGTTTGGCGAGTACCTTCCCGGACAAAAAAATGACGGTTGTGCTGGGAACGCTGTCGATAAAGGATTTTTCCGGAATAATCCACTCACTGGCACCGATCACGGAGAGATGGATTGCTACTCAACCGCATGTGTTGGGCAAACCATCTGCCTCTCCAGATCAATTGGTGGAGGTTATCCAGGGTACAGCACCGGGGGTAGAGGTTTTAAAAGCAGAGAATGTGAAAAGTGCCTTGGAAATGGCTTTAAATCTGGTGGGGGATGACGATATGGTGCTGGTTACAGGGTCGCTCTATTTGCTCGGAGATGCCCGGTCTTTCTGGTATCCGGTAGATCAGATACTAGAGGATTTGGAGCAGTCCGCTTAGTTCAACTTCAGCAGGATAAATTTCAGATAGCGCAATTCAGGCATGGCAAGGGGTGCAGGGTGATCGGGGGGTTGTCCGTGAAAACCCAGGAGTGTTGCTCTGCGGCGCGCGGCGGAGACGGATTCTTCAACGATTTTAAGGAACTGGTCTCTCCGCAGATGGCTAGAGCAGGATGCTGCCGCTAGAACACCTCCCTTTTCTGTGACCTGGGCTCCAAGCGTAAATAAACGGGTATAGGCTTTGACTGCCTGGGGGAGGGAGCTTTCGGATGAAGCAAAAGAAGGGGGGTCCAAGATCACAAGGTCCCATGTCTGCTTCTGTTGTTTTGCCCCAGAAAGCGCTTCAAAGGCATCTTCACAGATTGTTTCATGCTTTTCTGGTGGCAGGTGGTTATACTGCCAGTTCTGTTCAGCATCTTTTAGTGCTGGTTGGGCGGTATCAATGGTTGTAACTTGTGTCGCTCCACTTTTTCCAGCATAAACAGAGAATCCTCCGGTATATCCAAAGACATTGAGAACTTTTTTCTCCTTAGCCCATGGCATGATAGCTTTGCGGTTGTCACGCTGATCTAAGAAAAAGCCAGTTTTTTGACCGCTGATTGGGTTTGCCATAAATGTGAACCCGTTTTCTTGGAAGTACACCACCGGATCACGACTGCTGGCTAAAATTTGGACTGTATTACTTTCGGTCTCTTGGCGATACTTATGATAGACATCTGTAACTGCCAGTTGGTCCCCCAGCCAGGCTGCAATCTGTTCTACGCGCCAAAATTTCTCAGGCCCGGCCCCATCTGTGACGATGACAGCAGCATGGTCGTAGATATCACAGACCAATCCGGGCAATCCGTCCCCTTCTCCATTGAACAACCGGAAAGCATTGGTGTGTTGAAAAGGGGAAAACAAAGATTTTCTTAGGGCCAATGCTCTCTGCATGGTTGTTTCTGCCCAGGCAGGAGAGGGGTGATGTCCTGGTTGAGTTGTGCAAATGCGCAAGGCAATGGGGCTAGTTGGGTCAAGGAACCCGCGGGCAATTTCTTTTCCCCCACGGTTATCCAGTAGAATGGCCGGTGTGCCAGGTTCTATACTGGGGATACTCCTAAGCGCATCAGCATATACCCAGGCATGACCCCTCTTGATCACCTTAACCAGATTTCGTGCAAGCTGTACTTTAACAGGTGGAGATTGATTAATGAGGTTCATTTAGAAAAATGTGATATGACGGGAGGCACGCAGTAAAGCGATTTGCCAAGTTTCGAGCAAAATTGTTTTTTGCTTGCCAGAGGAGGGGTGCATCAGATTCGCTCGATCTGACATATGGAGAAGGTTGCATGCATGACCCAATTCATGGGCTGTGGTGAATATATGATCATGTTTAACGGTCACATAATCAGAAAGCCAACCTAGAGAGCATCCTGTAAACTTCCCAATATTCTTAACAACAAAGACGGTTACTGGTGCGCCATAACCTGTGAGTCGACGAACGCTAGTTTGAAAGAATGCTCCTAGGGTCTCAAATTGAAATTGAGTTCCTGGCAGCCCTAAGTCCTGCAGCATGGCGGGCAAGTTGCAATCTACTTCTAATATTCTGGAGGCAGCAGATTTACGAAGCGTCCTGACCCATGTCGAACTTTCGGGCAGGTCTCCCGATTCGGAAAGTTTTTTTGGCCGGGGAAAGGCGGGGATGATCTGGACATTTGCTTGGTCAAATATTTCCTGAGCCTTCTGGACGGCTGGCATGATTTCCTCAGGGGTGATGAGTGGCTCTCCGTTTTGATCTCTGAGCACCAAGAATCCAATTCCGAATTTTTTTACTGGACGATATCCAAGAGTCCATAAAAGATACTCAACGAGGCCGAAAATGATATGGACAAGTGTAATGAGGGAATTCCATATCCACTTAAAAACTCGGCCAAAAATCGGGATGCAAAAGATTAAATCCAACAAGGATGCGATCAGATTAGGCAGAAGCATCAAAATTTCACTAAACGAGCGGTTTTTCAACGATAAATTATCACGGTTCATGTTTTAAGGAGGGCTGCATGATATCCCTGAAAATAGCCAGGGTTTGAAGAAATTGGTTGTATTAATTTCAATTATAGTATGAATTTTCGCGACCTGTTGAGGAACTTATGCGTATATAATTTATACAGAGGAGAATCTATTTGGCATGGTGATGCAAGTTTATTTGATTCTCTAAAAATTTATATGTGATCCTGGAAGGGTCCAGATTAGGAGAAAAAAATGACAAAGCGAAGTCAACAATACCTGGCTGTTTTTCTTATCGCTCTGGGTGTGCTTTACCTGGTAGCCAACTTTTTTGAAAATATTGATCCTGGAGACTTATTCTGGCCTTTGGTCTTTATTTTGCTTGGAGCAATTCTCATCTTTCGACCGAAGTCAATCGCACCAGATAATGCGGCTCACTATTTTGCCAGAGACATTCAACTGGACAGGGAATGGAAACCCGGAGATAAAGAGGTGAGGATGTTTGCCGGTGATATCGATATTGACCTTAGGAGAATGGAATTGCAGCCAGGAGAAAATCATTACTGGGTGAAATTCTTTGCGGGAGATATCACAGTTGATGTCCCTGAAGATGTCGGTGTTAAGGTTGATTCAACTGGATTTGTGGTAGAAGTCAAACTTGACGGGGAATCAACCAGTAATGTGATGACCGGTTACCAGTATCAGAGCGAGAATTTTGATGCTGCGGAGAAGAAATTCTTTCTGCATACCGCGGCGTTTGCAGTTGACCTAAAAATAAGAAGTTTCTGATCGGCTAGCTTCTTGGCGGGAGCATTTTAGGTTGAATATTTCTAAAAAATCTGATAATTTTTTAGAGAAATGAAAAAAACACAGATCGCAAAATGAGTTGAGATCTGTGTTTTTTTTCAATTTAATGGGCTTATTTTATTCTCGTCAAATTCTGGAAAGAAATATTATCAGAGGGTCTATCTGAAGAAGAAAAGGTAAATCCCTGCTCCGATGAGAGCGATCGGAAACACCAAGTTCCAGGCAATGTTGAAAAAGAAGGTGAAAGCCAAGATGATGAGCATCAAACCCCAAAAGGCTGTATTTCGGCTACTTTGAGACTGGTTGTATTGATATCGGCGCCATCCGTTTACAGTCATGTTTAACCCTGGGATTAAGATAAAAATTGCCCACCAATTTGTCAGGTTGATATCGAGAAGGTTGAAGTTATCCAGCATAAATAGGATGCCGACCAAAATAAGGGCAATTCCAAATGCCCAATTGTTGTCTACAAATTTCCGTTCATTATATTTATTGTTTTCGTCATTCATAGGTATCTCCAATGATGTGAATTATTATCGATGCCACCATAAGTTTAGGAAATAATGGCATCATGTTCGTGTTTCTGCTTCTTAATACGGAAAACTTTAAGAAAAGTTTCATTTTGACTCCAAAAGTTGGTACCAATCTTGCATTAATTGAGTTATATTTGTCTATTCTGTGAGTCATGGACAAAATGGATTAAAATTGGATTGCGTTAGGAGAGTTTATGATCCGGTCGAATGTCCACAAGACCATAATAATTTCAATATTTTTTCTTTTATCGACCGTGCTTGGAGGGTGTAATTTGCCGGGGATGGACTCTCAATCTGCATCGGCAAATACTCCGAGTATGCTGTTTGAGGATCATTTCTCGAATCCTAACAGCGGATGGGAGGTTAGTTCCCAGGGAGGGATGAAGGATTACTACAATGGGACTTACCACATCCAAATTCGAGATTCGAATATTTTTTCTTGGAGTGTTGCACAGCAGTCTTATGGGGATATTGCAATCAGCGTTGATTCAGCTTTTACCGGTACGGCGAATTTAGCGGAGATTGGGGTGATCTGCCGGATGCAAAACAGCCAGGATTTCTACTTCATGACGATTCGATCTGACGGTGCGTTTGCAGTTTTCAAAATGTACCAGGGGAATGAGTTTTTCATTGGGATGGAAGGTTATGAGTTCAATGATGCGATCAATACAGGTTTGAGCACCAACCGCATCGAAGCGATCTGCAAGGGCGAAAATCTTAGTCTGGTTGTCAACAGTGAGCATTTGATCACAGTTCAGGATTCTAGCTACCAGGTGGGAGATGTTGGTGTGATCGCGGGTGCTTTTGATGAACCTGACGTGAATGTCTATTTTGATAATTTCCGGGTATTTCAGCAGTAATTAATGTAGAATATCCTTAGGATTTCACCATGAAAAAATCTCAAAAATTACTGCTCGTTGCTGGGTTCTTGGCTGGTTTGCTATTGAGCTGTCAAATTTCTGATAACCTGTTTGACAGATTCTCGCTACCTGCATCAGTACCAGTAGGTCTGCAGCCAACCTCACCAGCTTTACCATCACCAACCTCGGCAAATACTCCGGAGGTACCACCTTCTACTTCAATCTTCAGGGACGAATTTTCAGATTCTTCAGGAGGGTGGGAAACTGCGAATTTTGTTGAAGGAAGTACCGGACATTACGAAGGCGGTTTTCGTATTAAGCTCAACCGGGCTAGGTATTTGTTGTGGTCGACAGCGGGTAAGGATTACCAGGATGTCCGGATTGAAGTCGATGTCAATTTGCTTGATGGAGGAGTGGATAATACCTTTGGCGTCATCTGCAGATACCAGGACTCTGGAAATTTTTATGCTTTGATGATCAGCAGTGATGGNNAATGGATATCAATTCAGCGATGAAATTAGTTCAGCCAGACAAAAGAACCTCCTTCGAGGTGAATGTGCTGGAGACCGGATTCGGTTATATGCAAATGGTATATTACTTGCGGAGGTCATCGATTCTGATTTGAAGCGGGGGGACATCGGATTGATTGCGGGGACTTTTGCTGCACAAACTACGAGTTTGATGTTTGATAATTTTGTCGCTTCACCGGTTGAATGATTCTTTAGATCAATATTCATTATTTCGTTGATAGATAACCGAGTTTGATTCCTTCTGATCATTTACCTGAAAATGATCATCAGCATTTAATTATTTGTGGTACGCTTTATTGGAGGTTTACCACAAAATGCAGAAGAAAGATCTCCGAATATTATCTTTGAGCGACCAAATGGTCAGCAGGATGTACAGTCCGCACGTTAAGAAAATGTTCCCTGATGTGGACTTGATTGTGAGTTGCGGTGATCTCCCTTATTATTACCTTGAATATATTTTGGACGCCTTGAATGTGCCAATGTTTTTTGTGCACGGGAATCATGATCCTGAAGTGGAACACAGCAGTCGAGGGCGTCGAGGAAACCGCAGCCATCCATGGGGCGCGGAAAATATCCACGGGAAGGTAGTTGAATTTCAGGGGATCACCATTTTAGGGTTTGAAGGTTCAATCCGTTATTCAAAGGCGAAACATCAGTATACTCAAGTTGAGGTTTGGTTTCAGGTATTGAGAACAATCCCAAGATTGATGTGGAACAGGTTGAAGCGAGGGCGATTTTTGGATATCCTGGTCACACATTCACCTGCATATGGACTGGGGGATGAAACTGATCCAGCACACCAGGGATTCCGGGCTTACAGGTGGCTGATAGAAGTATTTAAACCCAGATATCATCTTCATGGTCATATTCACGTTTATGATCGAAACGAACGAAACAACCACAAATTTTTGGAAACTAAAATCGTGAATGTGTGTTGGTTTCAGGTGATTGAACTTAAATCAGGAGAAAATCGATGAGCAGTTTTAACGGTCCACAAAGGGTGAAGGCCATTCAAGACTTTCGAAAGGCACGCAGAAAAGCGGAGTTAAGCTCCATCCTTTCTAAATTGACCGGAGATGGAGATGAATTGCTGGCCTTTGAAGAAATTCGCCAGACATTGGATTTAACTCATCCAAAACCAGAAAAAATAAAAAATATCCCACTCGACTCAATTGTTGGAAGCGTCAATCGTTATTTTGATTTTAATAGGCAGTTTTATCCTCTTACGGATAGTGATGAAGATCGGTGGGCACGTGTAAAAGAGTTAGTGGAAACCAAAGGATTAGATCCAATTGAAGTTTATCAGGTGGGTGATATCTATTTTGTCCTGGACGGCAACCATCGGGTATCGATTGCGCGACAGTTAGGTGCAAAAACCATTCAGGCATATGTTAAAGAATTTCAATCCAAGGTGGAAGTAAAATCTGATGATGAAATTCTTGACGTGGTCCTCAGATTAGAACGCAAGGATTTAATGGAAGAGACAAAATTAGATCAATTGCGACCTGATGTCGACTTTAAGGTAACCTTGTGCGGCCGGTATAAAGAGATTAAGGAGCATATTGCCTGTCACCGGTATTATATGGGTCTGGAGAAGGACCGTGAAATCCCCATGGAAGAAGCTGCGGCAAGCTGGGTAGATAATTATTATCTACCCGGTGTAGAGGCGATTCGAAAGCAGAATGTTTTGGGGGATTTTCCCGACCGAACTGAAACTGATCTTTATTTATGGTTGAAGAAACACCAGTGGGAGCTGGAACATGCTCTTGAGCGAGATGTCCCTGATCTGGATGCCGCCCAGGATTTAAAGCAGCAGTTTGGGAAGAGATTATTGAGGAAGATTAAAAAATTATGGTCCCGATTGGTAGGGGGGTAATTAAGTCACATTTAGATAAGGGTGGTCAAATGGTTTGGGTTGAAAGGGGTCGACTCAGCAGCTCCTGGTCATTGAAAATTGTAGTAATTATAGACTGCCTCAGATAGATCGCCCATTAGTTTCGACATTGGGTCCCAGACGAGTTGAACAGGGTGAGAAAAGTAGATGGCTAAAACATAATCACCGCTGGGAGTGTAAACGATTCCAGCATCTCCAATCGTAGTGATTGCCCCGGTATTAATATCTGAAACCCAGCCGTGCTTGTGCCCGACTCGGGTGCCATCCGGCACACCTGCCTCGATGAGGAAAGGGGTTTTATTTCTGGTGAGTGTTTCAATCATCTCGACACATTCAGATTGAGTGATTTGTTCCGGAAAAACTGCTAATAAAGCTCCACCGCCAAATTCTGCACACTCGTAAATATCCGCCAGCAGCATCCCAATGTCTGATACGGTAGTCTGGTTATATGGATCAGGTCCGGTATCCAAATCAGATCTGGCTTGAGCTGGGGTTTCATAAAATGCCAGTAATGGAGATCCAACCCTAAAATAGCCTGCCAAAAAGGTATTTTCTAATCCGAGGTCGCGCATATAGTCGGTGACAATCAAGGGACCGCCATTGAGGCTGATGTATTGTTCCATCAGCCAGTCAGCCGGGTCGTTGCCAGATTCCTCGATCATCCCGGATATCAGGTTAAGGGCTTCTTCAGGATAAGGCTCGCTAAGTGTTATATAGGCGGATACCAAAATTGGAATTTTGATGATGCTGGAGGCTGTAAAAGCCAAGTCTGGCTCTGTGGGATAATCCACTTTATCTGAGTAAAGAAAGTGGATTTCCTGAGCTGTCTGGAGGTCTAACAAGTAGAGGCCGGCTATCCCGTCAAATTCTGCAACATCAAGAATTTGCTTAAGCAATATTTCCAGGTTGTCGAAGGCTGTACGGCCAGGCTGGCGTTCCTGGAGTGGGAGATCGACCGTTCTTCTAGTTGGGGAGAAAAGGGCGTTTTCGATCTGGAAAACAGCCCGGTCTAAGGCAATCGTTGTCCCGGATTGACCTGGCTGAAATACCACTGAACCTACTTGGGGGCGCGCTGCAATTGCGGGTTGGTCGTAACGGGGAGAAATCTCAGTTTGAAGATAATTGCGCAGTAGGGATTCGGAGTAGCTGGCATCGAGAGGGATAGAGGCGGCTGCTTTTTCCTCGTTCCACATAAATTTCCAGAACTCATTCCAAAATTGTCCGCCGACGCGAATAATATCTGCCGACGCCAACATGCTTTCTAAGTTAAGTTCGAAACCGATCACATTTGGATCCATGTGAATGACGGCGTCCTGATAATGTAACTCGACAGGCATGTTATAAACTTCCAGCAGGCGCGAGGCAGCCTGGTCTCTGGTGAGTCCGCTGATAGGAACACCACCAATGTCCATGTTGGCCGGATAAGTGATGCGGGATCGGCTAAACATGATTAATTGAATGGTGAGAAAAATAATTGAGAGAAGGAGAGAGATCACCGAGATCCATCTGAGAATGACTCCACTACTTCTTTTACGCACTTTCAAAACTCCTTTGCAAAACCAAAAAACTGTCGTGCAGGATACTTCTTTATATGTTCGTAGGTGGGCAGTATAACATGGATTCTTGGCAGTTTTACCGATGTGTGCAATTGGGCAAAATCTTTTGAAAATAAAGAATGAAGATTGTTTGTCCCTGTTCGCTGGGGCTTTATAATCGATAATTTTGTGCTAGAATTCACGTGGATCAATATTTTTGAATCTTTCTAAAAAGAGGAAATATTACTCAGATGCTGCGTTCACTACTTATCTATTTGTCTCAAGCAGATTGGCTGCGCCGCNNGAAACACTCGAATCGGCGATCAAAGTTGTCAGAGAACTGAACTCTGCCTCTATGACCGCAACCTTGGATCAATTAGGGGAGCATACAGAAACCGAGGAGCAAGCCAGTAGAGCATTAGATGACCTTATTCGTATTCTTGAAGAAATTGATCGTTCTGGGATTCAATCTGGTTTGTCGGTAAAACTCAGCCAAATTGGACTGCTGGTAGATGAAAAATTGTGCCAGAATCATCTGGTACAAATCCTAAATATTGCTAAAGAAAAAAATCTTTTTGTGCGTATAGATATGGAAGATTCTGCCTGTATTGAGGCCACTTTCCGAATTTATTGGAATATGAGGCATAAGTTTCATTTCGATAATGTCGGGATGGTGATCCAATCTTATCTCTACCGCAGCGATCAAGATACCGCCGATTTACTGGCCCAAGATACCAGGATTAGGATGGTAAAAGGCGCATATGATGAACCTGCTGAGATAGCATATCCCAAAAAGGCTGATGTGGACAAGGCTTTTGACCGCTTGGTGCGGATGATGCTGGATCATGCAAAGCAGGATACATCGCCTGCTGTGAGTGAAGATGGCAGGTGGCCGCCTGTTACTGCATTGGGTACCCACGATAAAGACAGAATTGACGCTGCAATTGCTTATGCTCAAGAAATTGGTGTGCCAAAGGAAAAACTCGAAATCCAAATGCTGCACGGAATTAGAAGGGACTTGCAGCGGGAACTTGCGATTCTGGGTTATCCTGTTCGGATTTATGTTCCATTTGGCACCGAGTGGTATCCGTACTTTATGCGCAGGTTGGCAGAGCGTCCCGCGAATTTATGGTTCTTCATTTCCAGTTATTTTAAAAAATAGATTTATCTGGAGTTTCTTCCAGCAATCATTTCATAGTGTTTGTTTTGGTCATCCTAATGACGCGAAATTAAATTGTTTGACAAAATTTCTGGTAGAGTTTAAAATAAATTAAATAAATATGAATACATGTTCATATATTTGAGTATAAAGGATAGATCATGATCAGCGATCATCAATCAGCAGCGCTGGCGGAGCTTTTCAGGGCATTTAGCGATGCCAGCAGGATAAAAATCATCTCATCATTAGTGGAAGGTGAAAGGAATGTAAGCACCATCGCCCAAACGGTGGGCCTGAGTGAGTCTGCTACGTCTCATCACTTGCGGGGATTGAGGCAAATGCAGCTGGTCCAAACGAGGAAAGAAGGACGCCAGGTATTTTATTCTCTGATAGACGAACATGTACTTCAAATTTTTCAGATAGGAAAAGAACATATTCTTCATGGATGAATCATGGCTGAAATTAAAAAATATCAACTAGAAAATTTAGATTGTGCAAATTGTGCGGCAAAAATTGAAGACGGAGTTCAGAAAATGCCGGGTGTTCGGTTTGCTCGGGTGAACTTTGCTACTTCCTCAATTCATCTGGATACAGATAATCTGAGCGCTGTTGAAGATAAAATCAGGCAGTTGGAACCGGGTGTGCAGATCAGAACCACAGAAAAGACTCAAACCATGTTAGATTCTTCCACCAAGAAAGAGTTGACCCTGATCGGGATATCTGTGGGGTTGTTTATCATCGGACTACTTCTGAACGTTCAGGTGGCAGGCTGGCAGAATTCAATCGGTATGTTTTTAATCTTTGGGATTGCTTATCTTTTATCAGGGCACCGGGTGTTGTTCCGGGCTTTGAAAAACTTAAGGCAGAGAAATTGGTTTGACGAAACGTTTTTGATGAGTATTTCAACGATCGGGGCGATCGTCATTGGAGAACTTCCAGAAGCCGTAGGCGTGATGCTGTTTTATCAAATTGGCGAGTTTGTCCAACAGCTATCGGTGAACCGTTCCCGAAATATGATCCAATCTCTCATGGACCTGCGGCCAGATTCTGCGGTTGTGTTAAAAGGTGATGAAGAATTTATCGTTCCCCCCGAAGATATTGCCATAGGTGACCAAATATTGGTGCGACCTGGAGAAAGAGTACCTCTGGATGGCGTAGTGCTGAAAGGTAGTTCCTCGATTGATTCCTCGATGTTGACAGGTGAGTCGATGCCGGTACCCGTTGAAGAGGAGAGCGAGGTATTTGCTGGTTCTGTCAATCAGAATGGCGTTTTGATCATTTCTGTTACCCAGACTTTGGAGAGTTCCTCCGTTTCAAAAATGTTGGATTTGGTCCAGAATGCTGCCAATAGAAAAGCGAGAACAGAAAGGTTTATCACCAAGTTTGCCAAGGTGTATTCACCTATCATGGTGGTGATTGCTTTGGGGGTCGCATTTGCCCCACCTTTGTTTGTTCCAGGTGCGGACCTGCAAACTTGGATTTATCGTGCATTGGTCGTGCTGGTAGTTTCTTGCCCGTGTGCGCTGGTGATCAGCATCCCGTTGGGTTATTTTGGTGGGATTGGTGGAGCATCCAGACGAGGTATTTTAGTTAAGGGAGCTAATTTTTTGGATGTGTTGGCTGATGTGAGGACTGTGGTGTTTGATAAAACGGGGACACTGACCAGGGGAGAATTTAAAGTGGTTGATATCGTCCCGGAAAATGGCCGCAGTCGAGAAGAATTATTGACTCTGGCTGCCGATGCAGAAGCGCATTCCAACCATCCAGTCGCTCAATCCATTCGCCAGGCATACTGGCGAGAAACTGGGAATGAAATCTCGCATGACCGCGAGGTGATTACCGAGTATGATGAGGTTGCGGGTTATGGGATCCGGGCGAAATTAAATGGCGAAAAGATTGTGGTCGGGAATGATGCCTTTCTGCACAAGGAAAACATTCCGCACCCAAACTGTGATGTTTCTGGAACTGTTGTCCATCTGGCGACGAATGGGGATTATCTGGGATATATTGTTGTAAGTGACGAGATCAAAAGTGAGGCCAGGTCGGCGGTGGAGACATTGCACAAGATAGGCGTGAACCGGGTTGTGATGCTTTCTGGCGACCAGGAGAATGTAGCACGGGAAGTTGCGGCTTCGGTTGGGATGGATGAATACCGGGCTGGTCTGCTCCCTGAAGATAAGGTCAATGCGCTTGAGGGATTGATGGAATCAAACAAAAACGGCCTGGTGGCATTTGTGGGTGACGGAATCAATGACGCTCCTGCACTGGCGCGGTCTGATGTCGGGATTGCTATGGGCGCATTTGGGACGGATGCAGCCAAAGAAACTGCGGACGTAGTATTGATGACGGATTCGTTGGAGCGCGTGTCAGAGGCAATCAAGATCGGAAGGCGAACGAGAAAAATCGTCTGGCAAAATATAGGAGTTGCGTTAGGGATCAAGGCTTTATTTATACTGTTGGGCGTGATAGGAGTTGCGACGATGTGGGAGGCTGTTTTTGCTGATGTGGGCGTCACCGTCCTTGCGGTCCTAAATTCAACCAGAGTGTTGAGGTAATCATGGAAGATTTAATAGAGAGTCATACCAGAAAGATAACGAAAGAAACGAAAAAAACCTTAAAATTCTTTAAGGAATTACCAGATGATGTCTGGGGCATGCAATTGTATACGGATGGAGCTTTATGGACTGTGCATCAGGTTCTGGCACACATTGTTGAAACGGAAGGTTCATTGAAAGCATTATTCTCCAATATCGCCAACGGTGGTAAAGGGGTTGGGGCAGATTTCGATATTGATCGTTATAATCATTCACACGTGGATAAAATGTCCGAGAAATCAAAGGAAGAACTCTTTTCTATGTTTGGTGAACGCCGATCCAAAATGCTCGAATTTGTCAGCGGATTATCCGCTGAATCATTAGAAAATGTAGGTAACCATCCATTTTTAGGTCATACAACTTTGGATCAGATGCTGCGCTTGTATCTGGTTCATATCAATATCCACATCAGAGATATCCGGAAGGCACTTGGAGAGAGAAGCTAGGATGAACAGCATTTTAAATATTTCCGATTCATTTATTACAAGTATAGATTGGAATAGCGGAGTCCTGACGGTACTCAAGGAAAGCGATCAGTTGCTCCGGAGATTTGGTCAGGTTGATGTCGTCGATCTTGGAGCTAAAAACACGTTGGAAGTGCAGCGAATTCAAGCAGATGAAATTTGGGCAATCATTTCAGGAAAAGCGGTGATTGAATTGGAAGATCAGAGAGGAGAGTCACCCAGCTTTGGTAAACGCGTTGATATGGAGGTAGAAGGGAAATCTCCTCAGGTATTTTTAGTGCCGTTTGGCGTGAATTGTAAAATTAGCAGTCAAGAGGGAGCAATTTTACTGCGCATCAGCACCCATCAGGATGGCACTCATCCAGAAGATCGAACCGTCTTGGGGTAAATCAACCCAGTTAAATGTAATAATTTTATAAATCTACTCTGGTGACATTGGTATGACCGCGTCTAGTTTTTCAACTTGCGATATACTTAAGTGTGATGAACAAGAATACGCTTATAAAATTCATAAAACTATCTCGCCCGATGTTTTTGATTGCGGGAATCGGAGTGTATTTTTTAGGTACTGGTATTGCTAATTATCTCGGGTACCAGATGGATTGGGGAGTTTTCGTACTGGGATTATTGTGGGCGTTATTTGCTCAGTTAGCAGCTTTGTATCTTAATGAATACTTTGATGAACCGGTTGATCGAAACAACGAGAACCGGACGATTTTTTCAGGCGGAAGTGGTGTGTTGGGGGATGATGAGGGAAAAATCAGCCGAAAGGTTGCATTATCAGGTTTCGTTGTCGCTACATCTCTGGCAGGAGGGATCACCCTCTCTCTCCTATGGTTAGGGGCGTTCAATCTAGGCACAGGTCTTTTGATGGTATTAATCTATGGCGGGGGGTTGGTTTATTCTCTCCCGCCGATCCAATTGGCGCGTGCCGGATACGGTGAATTTTTTGCCGGGATCATCGGCGGCTACCTGGTGCCGATGTTGAGTTTTAATTTACAAACAGGTGAAGCCCACCGTTTGGTGGCAATGTCGTCACTGCCAATCGTGCTCTTTTCAGTCGTTTTTATGCTGGCGGCATCATTCCCTGATTATGCGACCGATCTCAAGTACGGAAAAAGGACTTTCCTGGTGCGCGCTGGTTGGGAATATGTTGTTTTCCTGCATAATTCCTTGATTCTGCTAGGTTTTTTGGTCCTGGCATTACTGCTATACCTAAATTTCCCAAGGGCCATTCTATATCCCGCATTCCTGGCATTCCCGCTTGGTTTGATGCAAATCTGGCAGATGCGGCAGATTGTTGCGGGCGCGAAACCCAGTTGGAAAGCATTTACCTGGAATGCTGCTGCTTTGGTCGGCTCTGTGATCTACATATTTACTTACTTTTTTTGGACCCGTTAAAATGCCAGAATTTCTCAACTTAAAACCGCCAACCGAAGCGCTGGCGCAATTACTTGAAAATTTGTCAATCAAGATAAAACCGGAAAAAATCGCGGTTTCCGATAGTCTAGGGAGGGTGCTAGACCAACCGGTGGTGGCGGGTTATCCGCTGCCCTCCTTCAAGCGCTCCACCGTTGATGGATTTGCGGTTAAGGCAGAAGATACATACGGAGCAAGCGAAAGTTTGCCCGCTTACTTGCCGCACAAGGGGGAGGTTCCAATGGGTGCGGTACCAGATTTTTCGCTGGATAAAGGGTGGTGTGCAACCATCCATACCGGGGGAATGCTGCCTGAGGGTGCGAATGCAGTGATCATGATTGAGCACACCCAACAGGCCAGGGATGGCGAAATTGAACTGCTGCGCTCTGTGGCAGTAGGAGAAAATGTCCTTCAGGTGGGGGAAGATGTCGATGAAGGAGAGATTGTAGTCTCAGCAGGGACGGTCATCCGACCCCCGGAAATTGGGGGGATGATGGCCTTGGGCGTTACAGAAATTATGGTTGCTTCTCGGCCTCGCGTAGGAATTATTTCCAGCGGAGATGAAGTTGTTCCCCCTCATGAGGAAATATCTCCTGGAGAGGTGAGAGATGTAAATTCCTATACGCTGCAGGCGTTGGTTCAGCAGGCCGGGGGAGAGGCAATTCTATATGGGATTGCACCAGACCGCCGTGAAGCGATGGAGAGAATCATCCGCCAGGCGCATGAGGAGTGCGATTTAGTGATTGTGACGGCAGGATCGTCAGCGAGTGCCCGCGACCTGACCTCCATCGTGATTGATGACCTGGGACCGCCCGGGGTGCTGGTACACGGCGTAAATGTCAGACCCGGCAAACCGACCATCTTGGGTGTTTGTAATGGGAAGCCATTAATTGGTCTTCCCGGAAACCCTGTGAGTGCGCTGGTGATCGCGGGACTGTTTGTCGTACCAGTCATTCAATTATATCTAGGAATTCAGTCCAACAACGTTCAACCATCCGTGGAAGCCCGGCTGAAGGTGAATCTTTCTTCCCAAGCCGGAAGGGAAGATTGGGTTGCCGTTCAATTAGTCGAAGAGGGCGGTCAGATGTTTGCTGATCCCGTATTTGGTAAAAGCAACCTCATATTTACCCTGGCGCGTGCTAACGGATTGGTGAAAATCCCAGCGGATGCCAACGGACTGGCTGCTGACCAAATTGTCCAGGTCTGGATGATGTAATCAAGTTATAGAGGGAACGAATGGCGATCTATCTTCACGACATACCGCTGCCAGAAGCAATTTCGAGATTTTCCAAAGCCTTGGTAGATGCCAATCTCGGCGGAATATTAGGGGAAGAAGAAGTTGAATTATCCACGAAATTATTAGGAAGAGTACTTTCTCGACCGGTGTGGGCAAAGCTCTCGTCACCGCATTATCACGCAGCGGCGATGGATGGGTTTGCTGTTCGAGCCAAAGAGACCCATGGCGCGACCCAAACCTCTCCGGTTGTGCTTGAGTATGGCGAACAAGCCAAATATGTTGATACTGGAGATTTGGTTCCTGAAGCGTTTAATGCTGTTATCCAGATTGAAAATGTCGAAAGGCTTGATTCATCTGGAAACATGGCGGGGGATAGCCGTCAGCCAGACAAGATCCGGATTCGCGAGGCAGTTACCCCCTGGAATCATGTTCGTCCTTTGGGAGAGGATATGATCGCCACGCAGCTGGTCTTGCCCACAGGGCATCAGGTCCGTCCGGTGGACTTAGGGGCGATAGCAGGCAGCGGCCATTCCTCTGTATATATCAGCCGAAAACCACGGGTTGCTGTAATTCCGACCGGGACTGAACTGGTAGAGATCGGCACTCCTGTAAAGCCTGGTGATATTATCGAATACAACAGCTTGGTGTTGGCTGCCCAGGTAGAGCAGTGGGGAGGGAATGCCACCCGGCTGCCAAGAGCCAATGATATTTTTGAGGATATTCGAGATGCTGTCCGAACGGCAGCCGAGAAGTATGATTTGATCTTGTTAAATGCCGGGTCTTCAGCAGGTTCTGAGGATTATTCGTCAAAGGTTGTGGAAACTTTGGGGGAGCTTTACGTGCACGGGGTTGCCGTCAGACCGGGACATCCCGTCATATTAGGGATGATCCATGCGAAACATGACCGGCAAGTGCCCATTATTGGGGTGCCGGGATATCCAGTATCTGCAGCACTGACAGGCGAGATTTTCGTTGAGCCTGTCATCGCGCGTTGGTTGGGGCGACCGCCCTATGAACCAGAGGTGATTGAAGCAGAAATCACGCGTAAAATTACGTCTCCGGGTGGTGATGATGATTATCAACGCGTTGTTGTGGGAAAAGTCGGGGACAGGGTGCTGGCCGCTCCGCTTCCAAGAGGTGCCGGGGTGGTTTCTTCGCTCGTGCGGGCAGACGGACTGGCCCTAATCCCGCGAGGATCACAGGGAGAGCCTGCTGGGGCCAAGGTTCAGGTACGTCTTTATCGGTCCCGATCCGATGTGGAGCGGACAGTTTTCGTGATTGGTTCACATGATTTGACGCTGGATTTAATGGCTCAATTTCTTGCCAAACAACAGCGCCGCCTGACTTCAGCCAATGCCGGGAGTCTGGGAGGCTTGGTGGCCCTGAGAAGAGAAGAAGCTCACCTGGCGGGATCGCATTTATTAGATCCTGAAACGGGAGAATATAACCTCTCTTATTTAAGGCAGTATCTCCCCAATATTTCCGTAAAGGTGATCGCCCTTGTAACCCGTGAGCAGGGATTAATCGTTAAAAATGGCAACCCAAAAGGAATCCGTGATTTGCGAGACATGACAAGGGAGGATATCTCGATTGTCAACCGCCAACGAGGGGCGGGGACGCGGGTTCTCCTCGATTATCAACTGGACAAATTGGGGATTGCCAACGATCAGGTGAAAGGTTATTCTCAGGAAGAATACACGCATCTGATGGTGGCGGCTGCTGTCGCCTCTGGTAGAGCGGATTGCGGTATGGGAATCGCGGCCGCAGCGGATGCCCTGAATATGGAGTTTATCCCCTTGTTTGAAGAACGCTATGACCTGATTGTTCCAGAACAACATTACGAGAGCAGCCTGCTGGCGCCTCTTTGGGAACTTCTGGATAACCTTGAATTTAGAAAGGCGGTAAAAGCCCTACCTGGGTATAATATCAATGTAATGGGAGAACAAATTCCTTTCGTGGAGTAAAAATGAAGAAAGCGATTATCGTCGATGATAACCGTCAAATAGCAGATAGTCTTGTTCAGATGTTGAAGTTTTTCGATATTGAAGGCCAAGCAACCTATGGAGCAAGGTCTGCTCTGACCACCTTAAAGAATATGACTCCATCAGTTGTTTTCCTGGATCTAAATATGCCCGGTTTGACGGGTTTTGATGTCCTCAGCTACCTGCGCCGGGAACCGCGGCTTTCCCAGGTTCCGGTGATTGTCGTTACATCGGACGACCAACCTGAATCCGCTGAACGCGCGATGGAAAGTGGGGCAACTGTATACGTGATCAAACCCGTTTCATTGGATGTAATTGAAACATCACTCAAGTCGATTAATCTTATTTAATCAAGATTGCGGTGAAATCTATTCGATCGATGAAAAATTTTTTGATAGGATTACAGAGGTTAATGAAATGACAGATTTAAACATCGGTGATGCTGCACCTGATTTTGTTCTCAATGATGAGGATGGCCGGAAACATTCCCTGTCTGGATATCACGGACAGCCAGTCGTTTTATATTTTTACCCCAAGGATGATACACCAGGATGCACTAAAGAAGCTTGCAACTTCCGGGACGATTATTCTGCTTATGAGGATGAGGATGTAGCAATATTGGGGGTCAGTGCAGACGATGAAGACTCCCATAAGAAATTTAAGGAAAAATATCGACTCCCATTTACATTACTGGCTGATACATCGAAAAAGGTGGTCAATCTTTATGGTGTTTGGGGTAAGAAATCAATGTACGGAAAAGAATATGAAGGAATCCACCGTACCACTTTTTTGATTGATCCCGAAGGGAAAATTGCTAAGATTTATAAAAATGTCAAGCCGTCCGCTCATAGTCAGGAAGTGCTAAATGATATTGAGCGGTTAGGATAAGACCCCCCATATTTGGATTAAACAGGACACGATCGTGTCCTGTTTTTATGAAGTTTGCCAGTAAAAAATGAAGGAATTTGAAAGAACAAATCGTTTATAATGATTGAGTTTGAAAACCGTAAATTTTGACCTTAATTAATTTGGAGGAACAATTTTTCATGTCAGCAAAACGTATCATCATCATGGGGGCCGCGGGTCGTGATTTTCATAATTTCAACACCTACTTCAGGGGGAATGAAGCATATCAGGTGGTTGCTTTCACTGCAACACAAATTCCTGATATCGAAGGTAGAACTTATCCTGCCGAGCTTGCCGGAAGTACGTACCCAAACGGGATTCCGATTTACCCAGAAGAACAGCTGGTTGATTTGATCCGTGAGAATGAGATCGATCAGGTCATCTTTGCGTATAGTGATGTTCCCCATACCTATGTGATGCATAAAGCCTCTCTGGTGTTGGCCACGGGGGCTGATTTTCGTTTGATGGGGACAAATAATACGCTTGTCAAATCCAATAAACCTGTAGTATCGGTATGCGCTGTGAGGACGGGGTCGGGTAAAAGCCAGACCACCCGCCGAGTGTCCTTAATTTTACGTGATCTGGGGTATCGGGTGGCTGCCATACGTCATCCAATGCCGTATGGAGACCTGGCCAAGCAAGCAGTACAGCGTTTTTCTGACTATTCTGACCTCGATAAGCATGAATGTACAATAGAAGAGCGTGAAGAGTACGAACCGCATCTTGATAATGGGGTAATTGTCTATGCCGGGATCGATTACGAGAAAATTCTGCGCCAGGCAGAAAAAGAAGTTGATATCGTCCTATGGGATGGCGGTAACAACGATCTTCCTTTTTATCAAAGCGATTTTCACATTGTTGTGGCAGATCCGCATCGCCCAGGGCACGAAACTACCTATCACCCAGGTGAAGCGAATGCTCGCCTGGCAGATGTATTTGTGCTGAATAAGGTGGATACGGCTTCTCCAGATGGTATTTTGGATGTGAGGGAATCCTTAAGGTCTTTGAATCCTCATGCGATTATGATTGAGGCAGCCTCACCGCTGTTTGTTGAAAATCCAGATGCAATTCGCGGTAAGCGCGTGCTGGTGGTGGAAGATGGACCGACACTCACACACGGGGAAATGGCTTACGGTGCAGGATGGGTTGCGGCACGCCGTTTTGGTGCAGCAGAGATCGTGGACCCGCGTCCGTTTGCAGTGGGCTCTTTGGTCGAAACGTATCAAAAATATCCCACAACGGGTCACGTCCTTCCGGCAATGGGATATGGCGAAAAACAGATGATGGAACTTGAGCAAACCATTGACCGAGCAGATGTTGATCTCGTGATTGTGGGAACTCCAATTGATCTTACCCGGGTGATAAAGATCAACAAGCCCTATCAAAGGGTGAGATACGAACTCCAAGAAATTGGTCAGCCCTCTCTAGCTTCTTTGCTGAAAAAGAAATTTGGTCCAAAAACATAGGTTGAT
>JABAHR010000412.1_pt1 | contig 47085 bp, 38 predicted proteins | sample 7062101 | NCBI WGS metagenome assembly JABAHR01 (sample SAMN14534553, study PRJNA622989) | marine sediment metagenome | biome: marine biome [ENVO:00000428]; feature: marine pelagic biome [ENVO:01000023]; material: deep marine sediment [ENVO:00002113] | place: India: Gulf of Kutch | collected...
ACCGAGGCGAGGTCGAGAGACTTCAACCCCGTGGAGACGAGGTCGTCTTCGTTGTCGAAGGGGACCGGTTCGCGCTCGTTGCGCCTGAGGATCCTGACGATCGTCTCGTGGACCGTGGTTTCGATCTGCTCATCCGTAGGTGTCGTCAACACGTGATGCCTCCGTCTACCACGAGAGAGTGTGCCCGGTGATGAAACTCGCCTGCGGCGACATCAGGAAAAGCGCCGCATCGGCGATCTCGGCGGCCGTGCCCAGGCGCCCCAGCGGCGTGGCACGCACGAGCTTGCGCATCTGCGCCGCGTTCAATCCGCCCACCATCTCACTCTCGAAATAGCCCGGGGCGATCGAGTTGACGCGGATGTTGCGCGGTCCGAGCTCACGCGCGAGCGCGCGCGTGAAGCCGTCGAGCGCGGCCTTGGTGGCGCTGTAGATCGCGACACCGGCGTTGCCCCTCAAGGCATTGACCGACGAGACGTTGATGATACAGCCGCCCGCCGCGTTCAGCATGTGCGGCACGCACAAGCGGGCGAGCAGCACGGCTGCGCGCAGGTTGAGGTCGATGCTCTGATCGATGTCGGATTTTGCCGCCAGCGGGAACAGGCCGAAACGGCCCACGCCCGCATTGTTGACGAGCACGTCGATGCGGCCGTAGCGGCCGGTCACCGAGGCGACGAACTCGCCGAGGGCGTCGTCGTCACGGGCATCCACCGCCGCCCAGTGAAAGCGCTCGCCGTCGCGGTGTTGCTGCAGCTGCTCCTCGACGAACGCGGTGGCGGCGCGGCCGAAGGTGGCGACGTTAAGACCCGCGGTGAGGCACTTGTCCACGATGGCGCCGCCGAGGCCGCGGTTGCCACCGCTCACCAGCACCACGCGTCGCTCGCTCAAGGGCGCCCTCCCGGGTTTGCGGCGGGCGCTTGCGCTGCGTGGCGACGCACGCCGCCGCCGCGCACGCGCCGCTCAGCCCGCCGCGGCGACGCTGCCCGCAACGGGACGGACCTTCTTGAAGCGGGCGCCGTGGTGCTCTGCGTCGGCGATCTCGACATGCACCGGTATCTGGTAGGGCGCCAGCCGGCGGCGACAGAAACGATGCAGCCGTGCATGCACCGACTCGGTGTCCTCCGCTCGCTCGAGGCTCAGGCGTGCGGCGACCACGTGGCCGGTGACCGCATTGCGCCGACCCCACACGGTTGCCTCGCGCACGTTGTCCATCTGCAGCAGCACGCTCTCCACCTCCACCGGGTAGACCTTCTCGCCGCCGACGTTGATCAGGTCGTTGCGCCGACCGAGGATGCGCAAGTAGGGTCCGTCCACCTCGACGAGGTCCTCGGTGTTGTACCAGCCATCGGCATCGAACGGGCTGGGTGCGTTGAGGTAGCCCATCATGGCCGTTTCCGAGCGAATCCAGAGGACCCCCTCGCGCACCTCGCTCTCGCAGCCGACGCCGCCCACCTGCAGCCACAGGGATCCCGACGCTCTGGAGCGCGTGGGCAGCACCCCCAGCTCGGAGAGCCCGTAGGTTTGCTTGAAGCGGACTGCGGGAAGCAGGCGCTCGAGGTGGCTCAGGGTGCTCGGCGGCATCGGCTCGGTGCCGTAGGTGACGAGCTCGAGCGACGACAGGTCGTGCTCGCGGTAGGCGCCGGAGATGACGAGCATGCGCAGGAAGGTGGGCGTGGTCGGCAGCACCTGCACGCGGTGTCGCGCGATGGCCGCGCACACGCTTTGCGGGTGCCGCTCGCCGGCGACGACCACGCTGCCGCCGCAGGCGAGCGTATGCAGCAGGGTGTGCACTCCACCGAGATGATCGAGATACAGGAACACGAGCGTGCGGTAGGCCCGGCGCGGCTGGCGGTAGCGCTTGAGCAGCACGGCGAAGTCGTACAGCGCCGCCTTGCTCTCGCCGGTGGTGCCCGAGCTCAGCACGATGAGCCCGGGAGCGGCGCGCGCGCCGAGCCCGGCGAGCAGCGGCGGCGGCGCCGGCGCGCGCGCGCACCGGGTCAGGGTCCACGACTCGGCCTCGTCGATGGCGAAGAGCCACTGGGCGTGCGCCAGATCGAGCGCGCGCTGCGGGTCGCGGCTCGTCGCCGCGATGGGGACGACGACATGGCCGTCGGCGACGAGTGCCAGGAACAGAGCCACCGTGGCGGGCGAGTAGTCGCCCTGGATGCCGACGACGGCCCCGGGGGTAATGTCGTTTTCCTGCAGCACCCGTCGCCACTGCGCCATCTCCTGCCCGAGCCGGCGGTAGCTGACGTCGCGTTTCGCGGTGGCGACCGCGACGCGATCGGGAAAGCGGGACAGGCGCTCGCTCAGCCAGCGTCGAGCGACGTCGCTCAAGGCGCGCCTCCCTCCTCACCCTCCTCGGCAGGCTCGTCCGCACCGGTCGCCTCGCCGGCCTGCTGCTGCTCGGCCAGGATCTCCTCGATGAGGCCGCGATAGCGCCCGAGGGCGTCTTTCTGCACGTCGATCAGCCGCTCGCCGACGCGCTCCTGCACCTGCATCAGGGACAGAAACGCGGACATGCCGGCCTTCATGAGGTCGTTCACCTCCGGGCGGTCCCAGCGCCGTGACTGAGCCAGGGAGAGAAACGCCTCGAAGCCCGCGCGAATGACCTCGTTGATCTCGGCGCCGTCGGCCACGCCCCGGTCGAGCAGGCGCTCGTAGGCGTCGAGAAAGCCGAGCTGGGAGTGCAGATGCTCCGACAGCGACGGGTCGCTGAGCCAGCGTTTCAGTCGCGAACGCTCGATCATGGCGATTCACATCCTCGCGTGGACGCTCGGCACCGGCGACGGCGCGCGTCGCCGCCCCCGGGTGCCCGGGCGCCACAGCCTACAGCAGATCGTCGAAGAGCTCGAGAAAAGCCTTGGTGCGCGGTATGTCCTTGCAGCGCTGATAGTAACGGTAAGTCTCGAGATCGGGAACACCGTCGTCGGCCACCGCCGCCGTGCCCTCGGCGCGTTGCAGCGCGCTGCAGAAGGTCTTCGCGGCCTCGTAGCCGAGGTGCCACAGCGTCAGGCCGTTGGAGTAGCTCCACTCGAGCAGCCTGCCCGCTTCCCAGGCGGGGATCTCGAAGGGCAGCACGTAGAGCTTCGGCATGCTGCCGTCGACGTGATCGTTGTTCTGCTGCTCCATCATGGCGTACAGCCCCAGCGTCTGCTCCGAGAGCGTCACCAGCGGGTCCATGATCGTCACCTGCAGCGCGTCGTAGATATTGGTCGGGTCGTACCACAGATCCGGCGTGACGGTCTGCAGCGCGATGATTCTCCTCACCCCCTGGCGCCTGAATTCACCCTGCGACCACACCGCCGCCAGCCCCGAGGGATCGTGGGAGGCGCCCTCGGTGAAGGTCGACGTGCCGTCCGCGGTCGCTACCCGCTGCGGTGCGAACAGCCAGGGCATCGCCAGGGCGGCGAAGAAGTGCTCCGCCGTGAGTTCGCCCTTGCCGAACAGGGTCAGCTCCTGCTTGTCCAGGTTGAAGGCGTTGAGCAGATACTCCTTGGGGTAGCGCGTACGCAGGTACTCCCAGTCGACGATCTCGTCGAGCAGCTCGGGCACGCGCGTGCACATGCCCTTGGAGTAGTAGTTGAGCGTCGTCGGCGTCGCCGCCGTCAGCAGCAGGTCCAGGCAATCGTTGTACAGGCGCTTCAGTGACGGCTGGTAGTGGGGCTCGGGGGAGCCGAGGTCGAATCGTGGCAGGCGCCGGCCCGTCTTCCAGAAGGCGCCGGTCAGGGGGCCGTACTTGGGGAAGACTTTGAAATTGGCCGAGACCGCGTGGTAGACGAGGTCCGCCACGTTCAGATTCACCGTGTTCCTGAGCGCCGTGACCGGGTCGCGCTCGCCGTCCGCGTCCGTCGCCTTCGGCGCGGCGTAGAGCAGCCCGGGCAGGGCGCCCGCGCCGGAGGCGCCGATGAGGTCGAAGCTCACGCGCTCTTCGTGAAAGGCGCACAGGGCCCCGGCGATCAGGTGCAGCGTGGGGGCGCCGCCGCTGACCAGCACCGCGAGGCCGGACTCGCGCGTGCGCCAGTCGTCGGCCTCGTGGTCGGTGTCGCTCGCGGGCGTCTGTCTGGGCTTGCGGGGCATAGTGCGGGCGCCGGCTCAGGCGCGGGCGCGGGCGGTTGTGAGCGAACGGGCGAAGCCGCTCAGGAAGTCGCGCAAGGGCTCGGACTCTTGCACGTAGTTGTAGAAGCGATAGGGCTCCAGCGCCTCGTCGTCGCCCGCCAGCAGCGCCGGCGCGAAGCCGGCGGCGGCATCGTGCCCGATACCGTGCAGCGTCGCGCCGTTGGAGTGGCTCCACTTGAGCATGTCAGGGTAATAGCGGGGGTCGATGTCGAAGGGAACCCGGTAGAGCTTCGGCAGGTGCTTGCCGTTGGCCCTGCCGACGCCGTTCTCGTTGACCTCGTACTCGGTCTGCGCATACAGGGCGAGGGTATGCTGTTGCAGGGTCACGACGGGATTCATGAGCATGAGCTGGAAGGCGTCGTAGATGTTCTGCGGCTCGCGGCGGTAGGCGGGCGCCACCGTGTCCAGAGCGATGATCTTGTCGAGCTTCGGCAGCTCGGCGCGGCGCAGCAATCCACGCAGGCCACTCGGGTCGTGCGTCGCTCCGGTGGACAGCACCATGGACTTGATACGCTGCGGCGCGAAGAGGAACATCATGGAAGCCGCCGCGTAGTAGTGCTTTGCGCTCAGAGGCTCGCTCTGGGGAAAGATCTCGAGGGTGCGTTTGCTGTTGTTGAAGGCGTTGAGATAGAAGCGCGGGGTCTCGAGCGCATTGAGCGCGTCGAAATCCACCAGGTGGTCCACCAGCGGCAGCTGGGTCATCAGCCCCTTGCTCAGAAACTCGTAGGTCGTCGGCGTCAATGCGCTCACCGACAGGTCCACCCAGTCGTTGACCAGCCTCTTGAGGGGACTCGCGTCGCTGCCCGCAAGCGCGAAGCGCGGCAGCCGGCGGCCGAGCTCCCACAACGGCCGGCTGAACGGCCCGTGCTTGCCGAAGGCTTTGAAATTGACCGGCATGAACCGGTAGAGGAGATCGGAGACGAAGAGGTTGGGCAGGTCTGCCAGCGCCTGCTCGCGGCTCCCGGTGCGGGGCGCGAGGTAGAGCATGCCCACCAGGGCGCCGGCGCCGGCGGTGCTGATGACCTCGAAGTCGAACCGTCGGCCGGTCTCCAGCCGGTGTGCGTCGAAGGCCTCGGCGAAGCCGAGCATGGCCCCGGACATGAGCGTCATCGACGGCCCGATGCCGCCGAGAACGATGCCGATCCCCGACTTATCGTCGCTCGCTGGTGCTGCGTTCATGGCCGCTGCGGTGCCATTGTTATTCTGCAGGCGCGGGGATACGTGAACAACTACCGCCGATCCGGCCCCCCGTCCGTCGCCGCCACGGCTACAATGCGCGCGGGCGCCGCAGGCGGCCACCGCGAGCCATCGACTGGAGCCACATGAGCACGACAGCCGAGCGCCGGCCCTGCCGCCGGCCCGCAGGGTGAGCACCAACGCGGCCGCAGCGGCGGCCGCGGACTTCGCCGCCCTCACGCCCGACGACATTCTCGACGCCGTCGAGGCGACGGGCATTCGCTGCGACGGGCGTTTCCTCGCCTTGAACAGCTACGAGAATCGCGTCTACCGAATCGGCGTGGAGGACGAGCCGCCGCTGGTGGCGAAGTTCTATCGACCGAATCGCTGGAGCGATGCGGCCATCGCCGAGGAGCACCGCTTCACGCAGGAGCTGGCCGCGCACGAACTACCCGTGGTGGCGCCCATCCTCGACGCCCACGGCAATGCCCTGCTCAGGCACAAGCGTTATCGCTTTGCCCTGTATCCCTGCCGCGGCGGGCGTGCCCCCGAGCTCGACAACCCCGAGCACCTGGAGCAGCTCGGCCGCTTCGTCGGCCGCATCCACGCGCTCGCCGCCACGCGCGCCTTCGAGCATCGGCCCCACCTCGACGTGGAGAGCTACGCTCGGCGTCCGCGCGCGTTCCTCATCGACCACGACTTCATCCCCGGGCATCTGCGCGAGGCCTACGAGAGCCTGACGGCGGAGCTGATCGAGCAGATCGGGTCGTGCTTCGCACGCGCGGGTGACGTGCGTTGGCTGAGGCTGCACGGCGATTGTCACCTCGGCAACATCCTGTGGACCGAGGAAGGGCCTCACATCGTCGATTTCGACGATGCGCGCATGGGCCCGGCGGTTCAGGATCTGTGGCTGTTTCTCTCGGGGGACCGGGACTACATGAGCGAGCGCCTCGGCGATCTGCTAGAGGGCTACACGCGGTTTTTCGATTTCAACGCCATGGAGCTGCACCTCGTCGAGGCGCTGCGCACGCTGCGCATGATGCACTACGCCGCCTGGCTGGCGCGGCGCTGGGACGACCCGGCGTTTCCGCTCGCGTTTCCCTGGTTCAACTCGACGCGCTACTGGGAGGACCACGTCCTCTCGCTGCGCGAGCAGGCGGCGGCCATGAACGAGGCGCCGCTGGCCTGGCACTAGCCGCGCAACGCGCTTGCTCAGTTCGGCTGCAGCACGAACTCGACGCCGCCGAGGAGGTACATCTCCGTGTCCGTCTGCACCCGCTCCAGGGCGATGGGGACGCCCTCGAGCATGGCCTGCTCGAGGTTGGGATCGCCCTGGAACAGCACGGCGGTGGCCAGCCTGCGATGCGTCGGGTGGGTGACGACGACGTGGATGTGGCGTGCGCCGAAACCCTGTGCCGGCAGCACGGTGCTGATCTGGAACCAGCCGTCGTCGCCGGTCTGCAGGCGGGCGCGATAGCGGTCGTCGCGGTACACCCCGGTGCCATCGCGCTGCCAGAGCTCGAGCACCGCTCCGGAGGCGGGCTGGCCGCCGGCGCTCAGCACGCGGCCGCGGATCTCGAGCCTCTCGCCGGGATCGCCCGGCTGCCACAGGTTGGCCGTCGCCTCGGGCCGCTCGGCGGCGGCGACGCCCACCGGCGTCGCGCACGTCAGCGCCAGTGCCAGCGCCGCCGCCAGCGCGGTGCCCAGTGCCCAGTGTCGGGGTTCGCCCATGTTCAACGCCTCCTGATGCCCCGTCGGTTGCGCCCGGCAAGCATAGCCGAGATCGGCGCCACGAGATACGCCGCGCCGGCGAGAAAGCCGGCGCGCAATCGCTATACTACGCAGGGGTAGGTGCGATCCGGAAGGCTTGCCCGCGGGGGCGGCGTCGCCGGCCGCGGACCTGGCGAGCAGGGCGGCAGCGATTGCCCGCGCAGGCTGTTGCGGAGGTTCAGTGAGCTTCGAGCAAGATCATCGCTACGTCAGTCGGCTCACCCGGCAGACTCTCGCTCTGGTGCTGGCCGGCGGGCGCGGCTCGCGGCTGCACGAGCTCACCGACTGGCGGGCCAAGCCGGCGGTGCCCTTCGGCGGCAAGTTCCGCATCATCGACTTCGCGCTGTCGAACTGCGTCAACTCCGGTATCCGGCGCATCGGCGTGCTCACCCAGTACAAGGCCCACTCGCTCATCCGCCATCTGGTTCGCGGCTGGAGCAATTTCCAGGGCGAGCTCGGCGAGTTCCTCGAGATTCTGCCGGCGTCGCAACGCACCGGCGGCGAGTGGTACGCCGGCACGGCGGACGCGGTTTTCCAGAACCTCGACATCATCCGCACCTACCGTCCGGAGTACGTGCTGATCCTCGCGGGTGATCACATCTACAAGATGGACTACGGTCGCATGCTGGCGCGTCACGTGGAGAGCGAGGCCGACATGACGGTCGCGTGCGTGGAGGTACCCGTCGAGGAGGCCGCGGGCAGCTACGGCGTGATCGCCGTCGACGAGAACAACCGCATCGTGGGCTTCGAGGAGAAGCCGGCGCAGCCGGCGCCGATCCCCGGTCAGAGCGAGCTGTGCCTGGCCTCCATGGGCAACTACCTGTTCAACACCGGCTTTCTCTACGAGCAGCTCATCAAGGACACCGACGAGCCCGGCTCGCAGCACGATTTCGGCCGCAACATCATCCCGTCGGTCGTCGGCCGTTACCGCGTCCACGCCTACCCGTTCCGCGACGAGAGCAGCGGTCTGCGGGCCTACTGGCGCGACGTCGGCACGCTCGATGCGTTCTTCGAGGCCAACATGGAGCTCGTCTCGGTGTCCCCCGAGCTCGACCTCTACGACCGGGACTGGCCCATACTCACGCACCAGGCGCAGCTGCCGCCGGCGAAGTTCGTCTTCGATGACGAGGAGCGCCGCGGCATGGCAACCGACTCCATGGTTTCCGGCGGCTGCGTCGTGTCCGGGGCACGGCTGCGCCGCTCGCTGCTGTTCTCCAACGTGCACGTGCACTCCTACAGCGAGATCGAGGACACCGTGGTGCTGACGGATGTGCAGATCGGCCGCAACTGCCGCATTCGCGGCGCTATCATCGACCGCGGCTCCGTCATACCGCCCGATACGGTCATCGGCCATGACCTCGATCAGGACCGCGCGCGCCGTTTTCGCGTCACCGACAAGGGCCGGGTGCTCGTGACCCCAGACATGCTCGGCCAGGCCGTGCACGTGATGCGGTGATGCCGTTGCAGGACTCCCCCGGCATCGTCATGGTCGCGGCGGAGAACGATGCCCTGCCCGGCGGCAAGGCGGGGGGCGTCGGCGACGTCGTGCGCGACGTGCCGCCGCTGCTGGCGGAGCGCGGCTGCCGGGTCGACGTCATCACGCCCGCCTACGGTGTGTTCGCGAGCCTGCCCGGCGCGCGGGCGCTGGCGCCGCTCGAGGTGCCGTTTCGCGGCGAGGCGCAGCGCGTCGCGCTCTACCAGGTGGAGGCGACGCCGGCGTGCGCGGGCGTGCGCCACTTCGTCCTCGACCACCCGCAGTTCGCCGCCTGCGGGCGCGGGCGTATTTACTGCGACGATCCGCCCGGGCGCGCCTTCGCCACCGACGCCAGCAAGTTCGCCCTGTTCTGCGCGGCCGCGGCGCGGGCACTCGCGGCGCAGCGCTTCGGCGAGGTCGCCGCCGTTCACCTGCACGACTGGCACTGCGGGCTCGTGCTCGCGTTGCGCCGTTTCGACCCGGCGTGTGCCGGCCTGCGCGACGTGCGCTGCGTGTTCTCGATCCACAATATCGCGCTGCAGGGGGTGCGGCCGCTCGCCGGCGACGAGTCCTCGTTCGAGCAATGGTTCCCCGAGCTCCGCTACGACGTCGCGGCGATCGCCGATCCGCGCTGGCCCGACTGCGTCAACCCCATGGCCATAGGCATTCGCTGCGCCGACGCCGTGCACGTCGTCTCGCCGTCCTATGCCGAGGAGGTGCTGCGCCCGAGCGCCGTCGCCGAGGCCGGCTACTACGGCGGCGAGGGCCTGGAGGGGGATCTCGGGCGGGCGCAGTCCGAGGGCCGGCTGTTCGGTATTCTCAACGGCTGCGACTACGCCGCCGCGCCCGCCGGCACCACGTCGTGGCGCGAGCTGCTCGCGTTGATGCGCGCCGAGTTGCTGCGCTGGGCTGCCGCGGGGGACACGCTGTCGAGCGCGCATTTCCTCGCCCACGAACGCCTCGCGCGCCTCGCCGTCAAGCGCCCGGCCCCCTTGCTGACGAGCGTCGGTCGCGTCACCGAGCAGAAGCTGCGGCTGCTGCGCGAGCCTGGGCCCGACGGCCGGCCCGCCCTCGAAGGCGTGCTCGACGCGCTCGGCGACGCCGGGCTGTATCTGCTCCTCGGTCAGGGCGACGCGGACTACGAGCGCTTCCTCGCAGACGTGTCGGCCCGCGCGGCCAATTTCATCTTTCTGCGCGGTTACTCCGACGCCCTCGCGCAGGCGCTCTATGCCCAGGGCGATCTGTTCCTCATGCCGAGCTCCTTCGAGCCGTGCGGTATCGGTCAGATGCTGGCAATGCGCGCCGGTCAGCCCTGCCTGGTGCACGCGGTCGGGGGCCTGCGCGACACCGTCGTGGACGACACCACCGGCTTTAGCTTCGACGGCACGAGCCTCACGGCGCAGACCGGCGCGTTGCTCGAGCGGTTGCGCGCCGCGCTCGAGCTCAAGGCGCGTCAGCCCCGGAGCTGGGGCGCCATCAGGCGGCGCGCGCGGGCGGCCCGCTTCGCGTGGACGGACAGCATCGAGGCCTACCTCGAGCGGCTCTACCGGCTCGGCTGAGATGTGCCCCATCAAGCCCCCTCATTGCGGCTTCGTGCCGACGCCGCAAGCGCCCGCGTCGCCGAGCCGACCCCGGTGGCTGCCGTGAGCCGCACGACGCTCAGCGCGCAGCTGGCCGCGCTCGCACGCGGTGAGCACGGCGATCCCTTCGCCCTGCTTGGGCCGCATTCCGGCGCCGCGGCATGGAAAGTGCGCGCTTTCCTGCCGCAGGCCGAGACCGTAGAGGTCGTCGACGCCGACGGGCGTGGGCTCGCGACGATGCGTTGCGTACACCCCGACGGGGTGTTCGAGGCGAGGATCGGGGGGGCGGTGCGGCCCTACCGCCTTCGCTGGCGGCACGGCGAGACGGTCAGCGTCATCGACGACCCCTACCGTTTCGCCTCACCGCTCGGCGATCTCGACCGGCATCTCCTCGCAGAGGGCATGCACCTGCGGCTTTACGAGGTGCTGGGCGCGCACCCGCGGCAGCTCGAGGGCATCGCGGGCGTGCACTTTGCGCTGTGGGCGCCCAATGCGCGCCGCGTGAGCGTCGTCGGCGACTTCAACGACTGGGACGGACGCCGCCACCCCATGCGGCGGCACCCGGCCAACGGCGTCTGGGACATCTTCGTACCCGGGCTCGGGGTCGGCGAGCTCTACAAGTTCGAGCTGCTGGGCGCCGACGGCGAGCTGTTGCCGCTCAAGGCGGACCCGCTCGCCGAGCGCATGGAGCCGCCGCCCGGCAACGCCTGCATCGTCCATGCGAGCGCATACAGCTGGCGCGACGACGCCTGGATGTCCCGCCGCGCGCACGCCTGTGCGCTCGATCGCCCGCTGGCGATCTACGAGGTTCACCTCGGTTCCTGGCGGCGCAGGCCCGAGCAGGGCGATCGGCGACTCAGCTACCGCGAGCTCGGCGAGGAGCTCGTCGACTACGTCGCGGACATGGGCTTCACGCACGTGGAGCTGCTGCCGGTTAGCGAGCACCCCTTCGACGGCTCCTGGGGCTACCAGCCCATAGGCCTGTTCAGCCCGACCTGGCGCTACGGTGCACCGGACGATCTCAAGGACTTCATCGACCGCTGCCACGAGGCCGGCATCGGCGTCATACTGGACTGGGTCCCGGCCCATTTTCCCCGCGACGCTCACGGGCTAGTGCGCTTCGACGGCACGCACCTCTACGAGCACGAGGACCCGCGCCGCGGCGAGCATCGTGACTGGGGAACGCTCATCTACAATTTCGGCCGCGCCGAGGTTGCCAACTACCTGCTCGCGAACGCGCTCTACTGGGTCGACGAGTATCACGTCGACGCACTGCGCGTGGACGCCGTGGCCTCCATGCTCTACCTGGATTACTCTCGCGGGCCCGGCGAGTGGCTGCCGAACCGCTACGGCGGCAACGAGAACCTGGAAGCCATCGAGTTCATGCGCAGACTCAACGAGACGGTGCATGCCCGCGGCGCGGTGACGATGGCCGAGGAGTCCACCGCCTGGCCCATGGTCTCGCGCCCCACGTATCTCGGCGGGCTCGGCTACAGCTACAAGTGGAATCTCGGCTGGATGCACGACACGCTCGCCTACATGCGCGAGGATCCGGTGCACCGGGGCTATCACGGCGAGCGCCTGACCTTCGGCCTGCTCTACGCGCACCACGAGAACTTCATCCTGCCGCTGTCCCACGACGAGGTCGTGCACGGCAAGGGCTCGCTGCTCGAGCGCATGCCCGGCGACGCCTGGCAGCGGTTCGCCAACCTGCGGCTCTGCCTGAGCTTCATGTACGCCTACCCGGGCAAGAAGCTCCTCTTCATGGGCGCGGAGATCGCCCAGGAACGCGAGTGGGACTTCAATCGCTCGCTCGACTGGCACCTTCTCGAGCGAGCCCCTCACGGGGGCGTGCAGCGTTGCGTGCGCGACCTCAACCGCCTGTACACGGCTCACCGCGCCCTGTTCGAGCAGGACTGCGAGCCCGCGGGCTTCGAGTGGATCGTCTGCGACGACGCGCAGCACAGCGTCTTCGCGTTCCTGCGCCGCGCCCGCGCCGGCGATGTCGCGGTGGTGGTCTGCAACTTCACCCCCGTCGTGCGTTACGGCTACCGCGTCGGCGTGCCCGCCGCCGGCCGCTACCGCGAGCTCTTCAACAGCGACGCCCTGGAATACGGCGGCAGCGGCGAGGGCAATCTCGGCGCCGTCGGCGCCGAGGCGCGGGGCGCGCACGGGCACGCGCACTCGCTCGCGCTCACCCTGCCCCCGCTGGGGGCGCTGGTGCTCGCGGCGGCGCGCGACGACGACGGGCCCGGAGGCCCCTGACTCCATGACCACGCACGTCAAAATGCCGACGCCCCCGGGCACGACAGCCGCGGATCTCGGCGCCGATTTTCAGCGCTACTTCAGCTACACCCTCGGGCGCGACAGTTTCGAGACGTCGCGCGCGTACCTTTTCGTCGCCCTCGCCCTGACCCTGCGCGACCGCCTGATGGCGGGCTCCAACGCGACGCGTCATGCCTACGAGGACCACGACAGCCGGCGCACCTGCTACCTTTCCATGGAATACCTGCTCGGGCGCTCGCTGCGCAACGCCATGTTGAACCTCGACGTCGGCACGGCCACGGCGCGCGCCGTGAACGCATTGGGGCTCGATCTCGATGACATCGTTGAGCGTGAAAACGATGCCGGGCTCGGCAACGGCGGGCTCGGGCGTCTGGCGGCGTGCTTTCTCGACAGCTGTGCGACCCTCGCCCTGCCGGTCATCGGTTACGGCATCCGCTACCAGTACGGCATGTTCCNNCGAGTGCGCTTCGGCGGGCGAAGCGAGATGACGCGCGACGCCGGCGGTCGCCTAAGGGCGCGCTGGGTGGACACCCACGACGTGCTCGCCGTGCCCTACGACATCCCCGTGCCCGGATACCGTAACGGCACCGTCAACACGTTGCGGCTGTGGTCGGCGGTCGCCACCGACGAGTTCGACCTCGACGAGTTCAACGCCGGCAGCTACCCCGAGTCCGTGCGGGCGAAGAACGCGGCGGAGAACATCACCATGGTCCTCTACCCCAACGACGCCAGTGAGAACGGCAAGGAGCTCCGGCTGCGGCAACAGTACTTCCTCGCCTCCGCCAGCCTGCAGGACACCCTGCGCGGCTGGACCCGGCGCCGCGGCGAGGACTTCGCGGACTTTGCCGACAAGCACTGCTTTCAGCTGAACGACACCCACCCGAGCATCGCGGTGGCGGAGCTCATGCGCCTGCTTCTCGACGAGCACGGCCTGGGCTGGGACGAGGCGTGGACGATCACCACTCGCACCATGGCCTACACCAACCACACCTTGCTGCCCGAGGCGCTGGAGCGGTGGCCGGTGAGGCTGATGCGCGAGCTGCTGCCGCGTCTCGTCGACATCATCGAGGAGATCAATGCGCGCTTTCTCGCCGAGGTGGCGCGCCGCTGGCCGGGCGACAACGAGCGCCGGCGGCGCATGTCGCTCATCGAGGAGAGCCGGGAACCGATGGTGCGCATGGCCTACCTCGCCATCGTCGGCAGCTTCTCCGTCAACGGCGTCGCCGCGTTGCACTCCGAGCTCCTCAAGCGGGGCCTGTTCCAGGACTTCCATGAGCTGTGGCCCGCCAAGTTCAACAACAAGACCAACGGCGTGACTCCGCGGCGCTGGCTGGCGGGCTGCAATCCGGCGCTCGCCGAGGTCATTACCGCCGCCGTCGGGGCGGGCTGGCTCACCGACCTGGATCGCCTGGCCGGCCTGCGCGCCCATGCCGGGGACGAGGCTTTTCGCCGGAGCTGGCGCGAGGTGAAGCTCGCCAACAAAGAGCGCCTGGCGGCATACGTCGCGCGTGAGTGCGGCGTCGAGCTCGCGCCGCAGGCTCTGTTCGACGTCCAGGTCAAGCGCATACACGAGTACAAGCGCCAGTTGCTGAACGTGCTGCACGTCATCCACCTGTACTGCCGCATCAAGCGCGGCGATACCGGCGAGTGGACGCCCCGTTGCGTCGTGATCGGCGGCAAGGCGGCGCCGGGCTACGCCATGGCGAAGCTGATCGTGAAGCTCATCAGCAACGTCGCCCACGTGGTCAACCGCGACAGCGACGTCGGCGGGCTGCTGAAGCTCGTGTTCGTGCCCGATTTTCGCGTCTCCTCCATGGAGATAATCTGTCCGGCGGCGGACCTGTCCCAGCAGATCTCAACCGCCGGTAAAGAGGCCTCCGGCACGGGCAACATGAAGCTCATGATGAACGGTGCCGTCACCATCGGCACCCGCGACGGCGCCAATCTCGAGATACTCGAGGCGGTGGGCGCGGAGAACTTCTTCGTCTTCGGTCTCGACGCCGCCGAGATTGAGGCCCTCGAGGGCCGCTACGACCCGCAGGGGCTCATCGCCGCCGACGCGGCGCTCGCGGAGGTCATGGAGCTGCTCGCCAGCGGTCATTTCAACCAGTTCGAGCCCGGGTTGTTCGATCCCATCGTCGCCTCGATCACGAGCCCGGCGGATCCGTGGATGACGGCCGCCGACTTCGCCGGCTACGTCGAGGCTCAGAGCCGCGCCGCCGCCGCCTACCGCGACGGCGATGCCTGGGCGAGCATGAGCATTCTCAACACGGCCGCGAGCGGGCGCTTCTCCACCGATCGCACCATCCGCGAGTACAACGCGGAGATCTGGCGGCTCGAGCCGGTGCCCGTGCCGGCGCTCAAGCCGTGAGATGACCGCGGCGATCGGCCACGGCGAGGCCCAGCCGCTCGGCGCCACCTGGGACGGCGGCGGCGTCAACTTCGCCCTGTACTCGGCGCACGCCGAGCGCGTGGAGCTTTGCCTGTTCAGCGCCGACGGCGCGCGCGAGCAGCGGCGCATCGTGCTGCCCGTCCACACCGACGGCGTCTGGCACGGGCGCGTGGACGGCTGCGCTCCGGGAACGCTCTACGGCTACCGCGTGCACGGGCCCTACGCGCCGGAGGCGGGTCATCGCTTCAACCCCAACAAGCTGCTCGTCGACCCCTACGCCCGAATGCTGCGAGGCGAGCTGCGCTGGAGCGACGCCAACTACGGCTTCCGTCGCGGCGACCCGCGGCAGGACCTGAGCTTCGATACGCGCGACAACGCCGAGTGCGTGCCCAAGTGCGTCGTCGTCGACCCCGCCTTCGACTGGGGCGACGAGCGCCCCCCACGGGTGCCCGCGAGCGAGACCGTGATCTACGAGACCCACGTGCGCGGCTTCACCATGCGCCATCCCGGGGTGCCGCGCGCGCTGCGCGGCACCTGCGCCGGTCTCGCGCACCCCCGCGTGCTGGCTTACCTCAAGGACCTCGGCGTCACCAGCGTGGAGCTGATGCCGGTGCACGCTTTCGTCGACGACCACGTGCTGGTGGCGCGCGGCCTGCGCAACTTCTGGGGCTACAACACCCTCGCCTACTTCGCGCCCGAGGGGCGCTATCTCGCCAGCGGCTCGGCCGCCGAGTTCCAGGCGATGGTGCGCGCCCTGCACGACGCGGGGCTCGAGGTGATCCTGGACGTGGTCTACAACCACACCGCCGAGGGCAACCACCTCGGCCCGACCCTGAGCCTGCGCGGTATCGACAACGCCAGCTACTATCGCCTGCAGCCGCAGCGCCCGAGCCGCTACCAGGACTTCAGCGGCTGCGGCAACACGCTCAACCTGGATCATCCGCGGGTACGCGCCCTGGTGCTCGACAGCCTGCGCTACTGGGTCACGGAGATGCACGTCGACGGCTTCCGCTTCGATCTCGCGCCGATCCTCGGGCGAGCCGACGGTCACTTCGATGCCGACGCGCCGCTGTTCCGCGACCTGCGCGAGGATCCCGCGCTGCGCCGCGTCAAGCTCATCGCCGAGCCCTGGGATCTCGGCCCCGACGGCTACCGTCTCGGCGGCTTTCCCGTCGGCTGGCACGAGTGGAACGACGCCTTTCGCGACGCCGTGCGGCGCTTCTGGCACGGCGACGAGGACGTCACGCCGGAGCTCGCGCGGCGTCTGCACGGATCGGGTGACCTCTTCGAGCACGCGGGGCGTGCGCCGTGGTGCAGCGTGAACTTCGTCACCAGCCACGACGGCTTTACCCTCGCCGACGTGGTCAGCTACCGCGAGCGCCATAACGCGGCCAACGCAGAAGGCAACCGCGACGGGCACGAGGCCAACTTCAGCTGCAACCACGGCGTCGAGGGCCCCAGCGACGATGGCGACGTGCGGTCGCGGCGCGTGCGCCAGCGGCGCAATCTCATGGCAACGCTGCTGCTGGCGCAGGGAACGCCGATGATGCTCGCCGGCGACGAGCTCGGCCGCACCCAGCGCGGCAACAACAACGCCTACTGCCAGGACAACGAGACTGCGTGGGTGGACTGGTCGCGGCTCGACGTCGAGCGCGAGTTCCACGGCTTCGTGCGCCGCCTCCTCAGGCTGCGGGCGGAGCACCCCGTGCTGCGCCGCGACCACTACGTGCACGGCGACGGCGACGTCGCCGCGGGCGGCTTCGCCGACATCGAGTGGCTGCGCCCGGACGCGCAGCCCATGACGGCTGCCGACTGGCACGGCGAGCATCGAGATTGCTTCGCTATGCTGCTTGCCGGAACGTTCGCCACGCAGGCCCGGGCGGTCGTCGAGGACGTGGTGCTCATCGTCGTCAATCGCGGCGCCGAGGACGTGCACTTTCGCCTGCCACGCCGCGGCGGGGTGCAGCAGTGGCGCGAGCTGCTCACCACCACTGGGGAGGCGGCCGCGGGCGTCGTCGACGCCGTTGCCGCGCCCGCCCGGTCCGTGTGCGTGCTGGCGCCGCAGGACGAGGAAGCCGCGTCGTGACCGAGGACGCGGCTGTGGCAGAGGTCGCGGCGGGCCACGGCATCGAGCGCGGTTACTGGGACATCTGGGGCCGCTACCACGAAACCCGTGCGGCCACCGACCGTGCGCTGCTGGCGGCCATGGGCATCGACGTCGCCACGCCGGCGGCGCTCGAGCAGGCCCGCGCCCGGATCGGCGGCGGCGCGGGCCTGCTCGCGCCGGTGATCGTCGTGCGCGAGGCCGCGCCGGTGCGCCTCGAGCTGACCCTGCCGGCCGGTGTCGACGCGGCGCGCTTGGGCGCCACGTTGATCGAGGAGAAGGGCCGCAGCGAGCGGGCGCAGGCCGGGCTGCACGAGCTCGCGTGGCTCGGCGCGCCCGGCGAAGAGGCGCCGTCGCCGCCGCGCCGCGCATGGGACCTGCCGTGGCGCCCACCGCCCGGCTACCATCGCGTCGAGCTGCGGGCCGAGTCCCCGCTGCTGTGCGCCGACGCCGCGCTGATCGTCGTGCCCGCGCGCTGCTACCTGCCGCCCGCGCTGGCCGAGGGCGCACGCCTGTGGGGGGTGACCCTGCAGCTTTACGGGCTGCGCTCCGAGCGCAACTGGGGCCTGGGCGATCTCGGCGATCTCGCCGCGGCCCTCGAGGCGCTGGCTCCCCTGGGCGTGGACATCGTCGGCATCAACCCGTTGCACGCGCTCTACCTCGCCGAGCCGTCGCGCGCGAGCCCGTACAGCCCCTCGAGCCGTTGTCTCGCCAACGCGCTGTATCTGAGCGTGGAGGCCATGGAGGATTTCGGCGAATGCGAGCCGGTGCGCCGGCGCGTCGAGGACGACGCCTTCCAGCAGCGCCTGGCGCGCCTGCGCGCGAGCGAACTGGTCGACTACGAGGGCGTCGCCGCCGTCAAGCTGCCGGTGCTGAAGAACCTCTACGACCACTTCCGCGCCCGGCATCTCGTCGTGGGGAGCGAGCGCGGACGCGCGTTCCGGGACCACCAGCGCGCCGCCGGACCGGCTCTGTCGGCGTATGCCGACTTCGAGGCCGCCGCGGCCCAACGCCGCGGCGGCGTTGGCGCCGAGCCCGAGTTCTACGCCTATCTGCAGTGGCAGATCGGCAGGCAGCTCGACGCGGCCGCGGCGCGCGCCCGCGCCCTCGGCATGGCCATCGGGCTGTACCGCGACCTGGCTGTGGGCGGCGATGCCGGCGGCGCCGATGTCGCGGCGGATCCGGCGCTGTATGCCGCCGGCGCCGGCATCGGCGCGCCCGCCGACGACTTCAGCCCCAGCGGCCAGGCCTGGGGATTGGCGCCGTGGATACCGCAGGAGCTGCGCCGGCGTGCCTACGCGCCGTTCGTGCGGTGCCTGCGCGCCAACATGCGTGCCGCGGGGGCGCTGCGCATCGACCACGTCGTCGGCCTCATGCGTCTTTTCTGGGTGCCCGGCGGAGCGGAGCCGGCACAGGGGGCCTACGTGCGCTATCCGTTCGCGGATCTGCTCGGCATCGTCGCCCTGGAGAGCCAGCGCAATCGCTGCGCGGTGGTGGGCGAGGATCTGGGGACGGTTCCCGACGAGTGCCGCGCCGCCCTGCACGAGGCCGGCGTGCTCTCCTACCGCGTTCTCTACTTCGAGAAGCACTGGCACGGAGATCACTCGCTGCGACAGCCGCAGGAATATCCGGCGCAGGCGCTGGCGACGCTGAGCACCCACGACCTGCCGACCTTCGCCGGCTTCTGGTCGGGGCGGGACCTGGAGGTGCGCACCGAGCTGGGCCTGTTCGCCGACGACGACGAGCGCGGGGCACGCCTGCGGGCGAGGGAGGAGGACCGGGCGCGCCTGCTCGATGCGCTGCGCCACCAGGGGCTCGAGCCGCGGGCGCCGTCGCCGCCGGGCGGCGGCGCACCGCACGAGGAGCTGGTGAGCGCCGTGCACCGCTATCTGGCACGCAGCGCCGCCGCCATCATGACGATTCAGCTCGAGGACGTGCTACGCGAGACGGAGCAGGCCAACCTGCCAGGGACGACGGCCGGACACCCCAACTGGCGGCGCAAGCTGGCGTTGCCCTTGGAGCGTTGGCGCCGCCATGGGCCGCTGCGGACGCTGGCCGAGGCCATCGGCCGCGAGCGCGGCCGCGGTTAGCCGCAGCGTGTCCGCCGGCCGCCGGCTTCGGACACCGCAGGGCGTTCGGCGCTCGCTGCCGGGCTCGGTCCCGCCCGCACCGCCCGGGGCAGTGACTTCGCCCGCCGCGTCGGCTTAACCGGGCCCGCGGCGCTGCTGACGCCGGCCGCGGATGGGGATAGAATAGTGAGCAAGAACAAGGCACGCGCTCCAGCCAACGAGTCGCCCAGGCTCGCCCCGGACGCAACGTGTCGATCAAGCCAATACAACTACAACTACAACTACAACAGTCCCTGGAGGTGCGCATGACCCGCTCGAAGAGTTTTGCCCGTCGCTCGTCCGCCGTCGCCGTCGCCGCGCTCCTGTGTGCCGCGGCGACCTCGGCTCCGGCGCAGGAGAAGTTCCCGTCCAAGACCGTGGAGGTCGTCATCCACTCCAGCTACGGCGGCGGCACCGACACCACCGCCCGGATGATGATGATCCGCACCCGTCGTGAGCTCGAGGCCGACATGGTCGTCACCGCGCAGCGGGGAGGGTCCGGCGCCAAGGCGCATCAGTACGCCCTCGGCAAGGACCGCGACGGACACACGGTGCTGGCGTTGACGCAGACCCATCTCTACACCATCGCGCGCGGCAAGTCGCCGCTGACGATCGACGACGTCGTCGGCGTTGCCCGCGCCATGGACGACCCGACCTTCATCACGGTGTCCGCTAACGGTCCGTACAAGGATCTGCAGAGCCTCGTCGAGGCCGCGAAGCAGAAGCCGCTCAACTGGGGCGTTGCCCAGGTGGGCGGCACGGAGCATATCGGCCTGGCGCAGTTTGCCAAGGCCGCGGGCTTCAAGTTCAAGGTGGTGCCGTTCGGCAGCGGAGCCCAGATGGTGCAGGCGCTGATGTCGGGCTCTATCGATGCGACCCTGCCCAACGTCAGCGAGGCGGGGTCGCAGGTGCAGGACGGCACCTTCCGGGCGCTGGCCGTGATGACCGACAAGCGCCTGGGCGACTACCCCGATGTGCCGACCACCTTCGAGCTTGGCTACCCGGTGAAGACCTCGACGACGCGCGGTTACTGGGTGCTCAAGGGCACCCCCGAGGATCGCATCAAGGCCCTCTCCGACGCCATGGTCAAGGCGATGAAGCACGAGACCTTCGCCAATTATCTGAAGAGCGCCGGTCTGAACGTGGAGGACAGCGTCGCCGGTCACGAGGTGTGGGACAAGCACATCAAGGAAGAATACGCCGCGGCCAAGCAGGCGCTGGAGGAGCTGGGACTGCTCAAAGAGTGACGGCCGCCGCCCGGGTGTCATGAGCGAGCAGCGACAGGGTGCGGCGCGGGAAGCGGGCGCAGGCGACGCCCGCCCCCGCGCCGGCTTTATTCACGTGACCGACCTTGTCGTCGCGCTGCTGATCCTCGCCGGCTGCGCCTGGCTTTACTATCTCACCACGGGGTTCGAGAAGGTCTCGCCCTTGTTCGCCCAGGACGTTCCGCCGGAGTTCTTCCCGCGGCTGCTGCTCGGCATCATCGTGCTGCTGAGCCTGATCCTGCCCATCGAGCACCTGTTTCATGCGCAGGGGCGTGCCCGTCTCGACAAGGGCCGGCGCCGGCCGATCGGCGCCATGGCCTACATCACGGCGGGGGTGCTGTTCGTGCTGGTGCTGGGGATGCACTGGCTCGGCACCTACCTGACGCTGGTGGTGGCCTGCGGCGTCGTGCCGCTGCTGTGGGGCGAGCGTCGCTGGCGGCTGGTGATTCCGTTCGCGCTGGCGTTTCCGACGCTCGTGCTGCTGCTCTTCTCGGGCCTGCTGCAGGTCTACTTCGAGCCCGGCATCCTGGGTCTGGACATTCGCTAGGGAACGGCCATGGAGGCGATGCTGCAGGGAATCGCGCTGGTTGCGGACCCGTTCAACATCCTGCTGATCTTCATCGCCGTTCTCGTCGGCGTCGTCGTCGGGGCCCTGCCGGGCCTGAGCTCGCCCATGGCGGTGGCCCTGCTGCTGCCGTTCACCATCGGTCTCGAGCCGGTCCCGGCCATCGCCATGATGGCCTCGCTCTACTGCGCCGGCACCTTCGGCGGCTCCATCACCGCCATCCTGATCAATGCGCCCGGGGCGCCGCCGGCGGCGGCGACGGCCCTCGACGGCTTCCCCATGGCCCAGCGCGGCGAGGCGGGTCGCGCGCTCGGCCTGGCCGCGGTCAGCAGCATTTGCGGCGGCATCATCAGCCTCGTCGTGTTCCTCGCCGCCACGCCGCTGCTGGCGAAGATCGCGCTGTCGTTCCGGCCGATGGAGTATTTCGCCCTGGCGGTGTTCGCGCTGTCCATGCTGGCGTCGATCAGCGGCCGCTCCTCGATCCGCAACCTCATCGCCGGCGCCGTGGGCGTGCTCATCGGCACCGCCGGCATTCACCTCACGACCGGCGTCGAGCGTTTCACCTTCGACGTGCCCGAGCTCACCGAGGGCATTCGCTTCGTGCCGGTGCTGATCGGTCTGTTCGCCGTCGGCGAGATGCTCAACCAGTCCCAGGCTCTCGACGTCGCCTACGAGCGCATCACCAAGGTCGTGGTGAGGCTGCCGAGCCGGGACGATTTCCGCCGCGTGTGGGGCACCATCCTGCGCTCGTCCGGCATCGGCACCTTCATCGGCATCCTGCCGGCCGAGGGCGCCACCGTCGCCGCCATCATGGGCTACAACGAGGCCCGGCGCTGGTCGAAGAACAAGGAGGAGTTCGGCACCGGCGCGCCCGAGGGCATCGCGGGGCCGGAGGCGGCCAACAACGCCGCCACCGGCGGCGCCATGGTGCCGACGCTCGCGCTGGGCATCCCGGGCAGCGCCACCACCGCGGTCATCCTGGCCGCGCTGATCCTGCACGGCTTCCGCCCGGGTCCTTACCTGATGCGCGAGACCCCGGAGTTCGTCTACGCCATCTTCGCCGCCATGCTCGTCGCGAATTTTCTCTTTCTGGGCATCGGCCTGGCCGGGGCCAAGGTGTTCTCGCGCATAACGCTCATTCCGCGGCAGTTTCTGTGGCCGGCGGTGTTCGTGTTCTCGCTGATCGGTTCGTACTCCTACGGCTCGTCGGTGTTCGACGTGTGGGTGATGCTGATCGCGGGCGTCGTCGGCTTTCTCATGCTGCGTCACGGCTTCGGCCCGGCGCCGCTGGTGATGGGTCTGATCCTCGGCAAGCTGGTCGAGGAATCGTTGTCGCAGTCGATGATCATCATGGACAACAACTGGCTGAGGTTCTTCGAAAGTCCGATCGTCAACCTGCTGTTCGCGCTCACCGTGCTCAGTCTGAGCTGGCCGATGTGGAGCGCGTTGCTCAACCGCCGCGCTCGGGCCCGCGGATGAGCGCCGTCGTCGCTCCGCTCCAGGGCAAGGTGGCGCTCGTCACCGGCGGCTCGCGCAACATCGGCCGCGCCATCGCTCTGGAGCTGGCTCAGGCCGGCGCCTCGGTCGCCGTCACCGGCCGCACCGACTTGGAGGCCGCGCGGCGTGTCGCCGCCGAGCTTGAGGCGCAGGGTGTGGGCGCACTGGCCCGCGTGGGCGACGTCGCCGACGAAGCCTCGGTGCGCGGGTGGGTCGACGACGTCATCGAGCGCTTCGGCCGGCTCGACATTCTCGTGCACAACGCCGCCCTGCGCCGCACCCAGCCGTTCGAGGCGATGACCCTGACGCAATGGCGCGAGATCACCGGCGTGATTCTCGACGGTGCCTTCCTGTGTGCGCGGCACGCGATCCCCCATATGCTTGCCGCCGGCGGCGGGCGCATCGTCAACATCGGCGGTCTGGCCGCCCATATCGGTGCCAGCCAGCGCGCGCATGTGGCGGCGGCCAAGGCGGGCCTGACTGGATTCACACGGGCGCTGGCCGTGGAGTTCGCCGATCGCGGCATCAACGCCAACTGCGTCGTGCCGGGCACCATCGACACCGTGCGCGGCGAAAGCGCCGGGCGACCGGCGCTATTCCACGCCGGCGAGGACCCGTCCGTGCTCGGCCGCCGCGGGCGCCCGCAGGAGGTCGCCGCGCTGGTGCGCCACCTGTGTCTGCCCGAGGCGGGCTACATCACCGGCCAGACGCTGCACGTCAGCGGCGGCGCGTTCATGCCGTGATGCGGGCGTGCGGCGCCGCGCTGCGATCCGTCCCGGCCGGGGAGGCCTCGATGGCGGCGGCGTTGACCTGTGGGGCGCCAGGGTGGATGATCGCAGCTGACCGCTCGCAATGTGGGCACCCGCACCATTCGGCGTGCGCGCTCCCGCGCCGGCCCGGATTGGGGGGACGGCGGGTGACAAAATGATCTTTCCGTGGCAAGACCACCAAAATCAGGAGAAGACCCGATGAATCGTCGTTCATTCATAAAGAAAGCCGGCGCCGCCGGCGCTACCGTCGCCGCCTCCACGATCGCCGCGCCGGCGATCGCGCAGTCGCGCAAGGAGATGGTGATCGTGTCGAGCTGGGGCCGCGACTTCCCCGGTCTGGGCACCAGCGCGCAGCGTCTGGCACAGCGCATCACCGACCTGACCGACGGCCGCATCACCACCCAGTACTTCGCCTCCGGCGAGCGCGTGGGCGGGTTTGACGTGTTCGACGAGGTCGCGTCGGGAAACGCGCAGGCCTACACCTCGGCCGAGTACTATTGGAAAGGCAAGCACCCGGGCTTCGCCTTCTTCACCTCAGTCCCCTTCGGTCTGACCTATACGGAGATGGGCGCCTGGATCTTCCATCTTGGCGGACAGGAGCTGTGGGACGAGCTCTCCGGCGACTTCGGCATCAAGTGCCTTCCCAATGGCAACACCGGCGTGCAGATGGGCGGCTGGTTCCGCAAGGAGATCGAGACCGTCGACGACCTCAAGGGCCTCAAGATGCGCATCCCCGGCCTCGGCGGCGACGTCATGGCCAAGGTGGGCGCCTCGCCGGTATCGCTGCCGGGCAGCCAGATCTACGAGAACCTGGTCTCCGGCGCCATCGACGCCACCGAGTGGGTCGGTCCGTGGAACGACTACTTCCTGAAGTTCTACGAGGCCGCGAAGTACTACTACTTCCCGGGCATGCACGAGCCCGGTGGCTTCACCTCCATGGGCATCAACAAGGACTGGTGGAGCAAGCTGTCGAAGACCGATCAGCTGATCATCACGTCGGCCTGCCACCAGGAGTGCGAGCTCATGATGTCCGAGGTCAACGCCAACAACGGTACTTACCTCAAGCGACTCGTGGACGAGCACGGCGTGCAGCTGCGTGAGTTCAGCGACGAGATCTTCGAGAGCTTCGGCGAGGCGGCGGCGGCCGTCTCCGAGGAGGCTCGGCAGCACAGCGATCTCGCCAACCGCATCTACGAGAGCTTCGACACCGCACGCACCAACGTCGCCGGCTGGCTCAAGCTCTCCGACGTAGCTTACTCACTCAAGCGCAACCGAGTGCTCGGCATCTGAGCCGGTTGCGGTCAGCTGCGCGGGCGCCGTTCCCGCCATCCCGGCGCGGGACGGGGTGATACCCCGTCCCGCCCTATTTGACCAGCGCGACTGATGGTTGCTGCGTCTGCCGGCCTCGGCGCCCCGGCCGTGGTCCCTCCCGTCACGAAATGGATCGTACGTTTCGTCGGGTGGTGCGTGGTCGCGATGCTGTTCGCGTTTCTGATCGACGTCTACCTGACCTTCTGGCAGGGCTGGCCCGGCGCGGGCAAGGCGTTTACCGCCGATAGCACCGCCGCAAGCTGGGTGCAGGTGGCGTTGTATGCACTCGCGGTGGCGGTGCCGGCCGTGTTCGTGTCGGCGACCCCCGAGCGCAGCTTGCGCCGCGACGATGCGGCCATCACCGCCATCGCTGCGTACGTTGCCCGCTTCGCGTTCTGGACGGTGCTGCTCGTGGGGCTCGTCGACGGCGTGGTTTCGTTCCTGCGCGTAGAGGGCCTGCTGCCGGCGCTCGTCGGTGAGGGCCTGACGCAGGATCTCGGTCGCAACAAGTTTCGCGGCCCCACCGTTCACCTGCCCCTCATCGCGATGGCGCTGCTCCTCGCCGCGCTCACCCGCACGCTGGGCTTCACCTGGCTCGCGCTGCTGGTGGTGGTGGCCGAGCTGCAGATCGTCATCTCGCGCTTCGTGTTCTCCTACGAGCAGGCCTTCATGGGCGATCTGGTGCGCTTCTGGTACGGGGGGCTGTTCCTGTTCTCGAGCGCCTACACGCTGGTCGAGGAAGGTCACGTGCGCGTCGACGTGCTTTACCACGCCTTCAGCGAGCGCAAGCGTGGCGTGGTGAATGCGGCCGGCTCACTGCTGCTCGGCCTGCCCCTGTGTTGGGTCATCCTGATCATCAGCATGAACCAGGCCTCGAGCATCATCACCAGTCCGCTGCTCAGCCTGGAAGTCTCACAGTCGGGCTTTGGCATGTACGTGAAGTACCTGATGGCGGCGATGCTGGGCATCTTCGCCATCACCATGACGCTGCAGTTCGCGGCATATCTGCTGCAAGGGGTCGCGGACTTCTTTGGCGAGCCGGGCAAGCGGCGCGTCGTTACCGAAGCCGCGCCGGCGTCCTGAGGCGGGCAGCCCGGCGCCATGGAACTCGTCTTCCTCATCATGCTGATCGCGGTGATGGCCGCGGCGCTGGGCTCCGGCTTTCCAGTGGCGTTCGCGCTGCCCGGCTCGGCGATACTCACCATCGGCGCGGCGGCGCTGGCCGGTTACGTCTTCGCCGGCGACGCCAGCGCCTATTTCGCCCAGGGCGGGCCGGTGCAGTGGCTGAGCGCCGGCGTGACCAACTTCCGCGGCATCTACTGGGAGGTCGAGCGCGACACGCTGATCGCGATCCCGCTGTTCGTGTTCATGGGCATCATGCTGCAGCGCTCGAAGATCGCCGAGGACCTGCTGGTGACCATGGCGCAGCTGTTCGGCCCGATCCCGGGCGGCCTCGGCATCTCGGTGGTGTTCGTCGGCGCGCTGCTCGCCGCCACCACCGGCATCGTCGGCGCCACGGTGGTGGCGATGGGCCTGATCTCGCTGCCGGCGATGATGCGCAACAACTACTCCAACTCGCTCGCTACGGGAACCATCGCCGCTTCGGGGACCCTCGGGCAGATCATCCCGCCTTCGATCGTGCTGATCATTCTCGCCGACCAGCTGGCGAGCGCCACCGACCAGGCGAGCACCACCCGCAAGAGCCTGTTCAAGGAGTCCACGGGCGAGTTCTCCATGCCCTCCGAGTTCGACGTCGTCTCCACAAGCGCCGGCGACATGTTCATGGGAGCCTTCGTCCCGGGACTCGTTCTGGTGGGGTTGTACATGGTCTTCATCCTCGTTTTGTCGTTGGCTCGCCCCTCCATGGCCCCGGCCGTGCACTTCCAGGGCGAGTACGGCATCAGGTTCGCATTGCGCGTGTTGCTGATCCTGGTGCCCCCGCTGGCACTGATCCTCATCGTGCTGGGCTCCATCATCACCGGCATCGCCACGGTCAATCAGGCGGGCGCCATCGGCGCCGTAGGCGCCACCGTCATGGCGGGCTACCGCTTGCGCGAGGGCTCGCCCGGCGCATACCGCCCGGCAGTGCTGGCGGTGGTGTCGGTGATCGCGCTGGTCGTGATCACGCGCGTGTCTCCCATCAACGTCAAGAACATCGAGTCACAGGCCGACGTCGCCGCCATCGTTCTCGCGGCCATCGCCACGACGGCGTTCATGGTTGCCGTGATATGGAGCGGTTGGCGGACCTTCGTCGTCAGCGACACCCTGCGCGGCGTCATGATCGAGACGGCGAAGACCACGTCGCTGGTTTTCATCATCCTGCTCGGCGCGGCGATGCTGACCGCCGCCTTCCGCGCCTTCGGCGGCGAGGAACTGGTGCGCGAGTTCCTGACCTCGCTGCCCGGCGGGTTCTGGGCGCAGTTCGTCATCGTCATGGCGGTGATCTTCATCCTCGGATTCTTTCTCGACTTCATCGAGATTGCCGTCGTGGTGGTGCCCATCGTCGCCCCCATTCTGCTGGCGGACCCTTCGGCCAACGTCACGGCGGTGTGGCTCGGCGTGATGATCGGGCTCAACATACAGACGTCGTTCCTCACACCGCCCTTCGGATTTGCCCTGTTCTACCTGCGCGGCGTCGCTTCGGCGGCGGTTAAGACGCTCGAGATGTACCGCGGCGTCATCGCGTTCATCTGCCTGCAGCTCGTTGCGCTGGGCATCGTCGCCGTCAGCCCCAAGCTGGTGAACTACCTGCCCAACCGCATGTCGCTGACTTCGGAGACCGCGCCGCCGCCGCTCAACCCGCGGCTGCAGTCCTGCCTCGAAGAGTACCTGTTCTCGGAATACGACGCGCACGCCGCCGGGATCCGCGAGGCCATCGCGAAGGCGCGGGAGCTCGACACGAGCTACGTACCGCAGGCGCTGCGCGGGGCACTCGAGGACTCTGTGAAAAAGGCCGAGGGCACGTTCCAACTCGTCGACGACGTGCGCGCGGCCGAGCAGGCCGTGCGCGCGCAGGTCGACGCCTACCGCCCGTTGCACACGCAGGTGCGAGACATCGAACGCGACGTTCGTCGGGTGGAAGCCGAGATAGCGGAGCTCGGCACACGCCTGGGGCGTCTCGATGCCGAGGCCGCCAGGCCGTCTCTCGAGCAGGAGATCGCGGCGCTCGAGCGGGAGCGCGCAGCCCTGCGGGCCGAGGTCCCCGAGCGCTGGCAGTCGCAGCACGATGCCTTCAGTGCTCTGCAGAAGGCGGAGACCAAGGCGCGCAGCGTGTACCGACGCAACGTGGACGATGCCTACACGCCGCTTAGAGAGCTCATCGCCGTGATCGCTTCGGCGCCGGCGATGGCGGCGCTCGAGAGCGATATGGCGACGCTGGCGCAGCGGGTGGCTGCCGCCGATCCCGAGCAGGGCGTGGCGGCGGTGGAGGCGGCGGCCACGGCCTTGCGCGTCGTCGAGGGCGCGCGCGACATCCGCTCCGAGCTGAGTGCGGCACGACGTCAACTGCGCAGCAAGCAGCCCGACAAGGCGAAGGCGCTCGCGGCGCTGGACCAGGCGCTGGTGCAGTTCCGCGAAGAGCTCGCCTGGCGCCAGCGCGCCGCGACCGAGCTGCTTCCCGGCCTGCGGGCCTACGAGGAAACCATTCGTCTCAACATCGGCCTGCGCCAGCAGCCGCAGCTGCCGCGCGAGCAGGCCCTCGCCATCGTCGGCTGCACGGCGGCCCACCGCGACATTTCCCTGTACTTCTAGCCCGGTGTCCGCGCCGGGCGCGCCGACACCGAGGCGAGCGTGGGGCTAGCGAATCGTTTCTTCGCCGCGGAGCTGGGCGCGGTGCAGCCGCCGCCGGCTGCTCGGGTCGAACGCGTCGCGCCGGTGCAGCACCGCCAGGTTGTCCCACATGAGCACGTCGCCGAGTTGCCACTCGTGCCTCATGACGAAGCGGGGGGCGGTGGCGTGTTCCCACAGGGCGTTCAGCAGCGCCTCGCTCTCGGCGACGTCGAGGCCCACAACATAACTGTGCGGCCGGCGGCCGAGGAAAAGCGCCCTGCGACCGTCGGCGGGATTGGTCCGCACCAGCGGCTGGTGGGCACCCGGCGTCTCGCGCACGTCGCTGACCTCCGTGTAGCCCCTGCGCAGCATACCGGCGCTGTTGTGGGCCGCGTCGTGGATGGCGACGCGGCCCTCGATGCGGCGCTTGAGCGTCGGCGGCAGCTCGGCGTAGGCCGTGTACATGTTGGCGAAGTAGGTGTCGCCGCCGCTCGGCGGCAGCTCCAGCGCATAGAGAACGGCTCCCTTGGGCGGGCGCTCGACGTAGGTCATGTCGGCGTGCCACACCGCCTCGCCGTCGCCCAGATTGCCGCGCGGCTCGCCGTCCTCGACGATGTTGGAGATGACGTTGAGCTCGGGGAACTCGCGGTGGAAGGGCTCGCCGTAGGGGTTGGGGCCGGGAGGGTCGAGCTCGCCGAAGCGGCGGCTGAAGCCGAGCAGCGTGGCGTCGTCGATGCGCTGAGCGCGAAACACCAGCACCAGGTGGCGGGCCAGGGCCGTGCGAATGCGCTCGACGTCGGCGGCCGTCACGCCACGGGCGATGTCGACGCCCCGGATCTCGGCGCCGAGGGCCGCGCCGGAAGATATCACTGCCAGAGCGCTCTGGGTCTCGGTCATGTCGTATTCACACCGTGTAGCTTTGCAGCTCGATCGTCGCCTCGGCCAGCCGCTGCTCATCGAGCCGCGGCGTGCCTGGCTGCAGCACCAGCTCGCCCGCCTCGAACAACAGCGGCCTCTGGAAAAGTCGCGCACGGGGCTTGAGGAAGCCGTTGAACTCGCCGGCGTTGCCGATGGTAGTGCGCGCCACGCAGGCCTCCATCCAGCACCCCGGCTCGCTGGACAGCCCGTCACCCAGGACCGCGACCATGCCCGCCTCGTGCACGCGCTCGAGGGCCCGATGCAGCCGCGCCACACCGCCGAAGCGCTTGAGCTTGAGTTTACAGAATCCGACGCCTTCGATGGCAGCCGCCCGGTCGATGTCGGCCTCGCTGCAGATGGACTCATCCAGCATCACGGGTACGGTGGCGACACGCGCGACCGCCGCGTTGGCGGCCCAGTCGTCGCTCGCGCAGGGCTGCTCGAAGAGCTCGATGCCCTCCGGGTCCAGTGCCGCCGCGAAGCGGCAGGCGGCGTCGCGATCCCAGGCGCGGTTGGCGTCGATGCGCAGCGTCGCCCGCCCGGCGGTGGCGCGCCCGATGGTGCCGACGCGCTCGAGATCCGCGTCCACGTTCTTGCCCACCTTTATCTTGAAGGTGGTGAAGCCCTGCCCCAGGCGTTCCTCCACCTCGGCGGCGATGGCGCTCGGCGCGACGCTGTTGAACGGCGTCAGCAGCGGCAGCCGAACCTCTTCGGGCACGGCGAGCAGCGGGTGCCCGCACAGCATCTCCAGCGCCGTGCCGAGAGCCGTCGCGGCGACGGGACTGGCGCCGATCGCCTCGGCGAGGTGCGCCTGGGCCTGCGCCACGCGCAGCCCCACGAGGGCACGCGCCCAGCGGTTGCAGAACGCCCAGCCGCCGGCGCGGGTCTCGCTGCTGGAGCCGGGAGAGATATGGCCCTCACCAAAGCCGCTGCGGCCGCTGTCGTCCCGCACCACGACGATGATGGGCTCGAAGTCCTCGAAGGTGCGGTACGACAAGCGGTAGGGCGTGTGCAGAGGCAGGCGTGCCCGGCGCAGGAGAATCTCGCTGATGACCGCGGTGTTCACTGCGACGGATCGACCGCGCTGCCGGCCATGTCGTGACGTGCAGGGCGGCGCTCAGTCGCGCGGGCGCTGTTCGAACGAGTCGCCGTAGGGCGGGAACGGGCCATGGTGCAGATAGTCATCGTGATAGCGACCCACCTTGTCCTCGTTCACCTCGACGCCGAGGCCGGCTCCTTCGACGCGTCCCCAGCTTGGGCCCGTCGCGATCGGCAGCGGCTCGGCAAGGATGTCGTCGGCGATCATCTGCGAAGTCTGCTGATGGCCGCGGCACGCATTGGGTGCGGCGAGCATCATATACTGGCCGACGGCGGCGAGGTGCGTTGCCTCATGGATGCCGCCGCTCGCGGCGCAGCGGCCCGGTGCAAGCTCGGCGAGCGAGACGCGGCGCAGCTGCAGGTTGCGGCGGGTTGGGCGCGCGCGACCCCGTCGGGCGAGTACGGCATTGTCGANNACCCCGTCGGGCGACTAGGGCATCGACGAGGCCGGGGCGAGGCAGCAGCGGCGTGGCCTGTGGCGCAACGAGTGAAGTGGCGCCGGCAGCCCTCGCGTCGCCCAGGTCATCGCCCGTTCGGTTTATGATACGGCTTCATAAACGGCGCACGGAGCGGACGGCGAGCGATGAGACCGACATTCAGCGTGGAGTTCAAGGCCAGGGCGGCGGATGCCGAGTTCATGGAGGAAAGCGTCACACTCGCCGGTCCCGAGGAGCTCTTTGCGTTCGTCGCACCGGGCGGCGGCTGCGAGGCGATTCCCGGCGACGTCGGCGAGATCAAGATGGTGTTTCTCTCACCCGAGCATCCCAACAAGGCCAATCCCATCGCCGACAGGCGCGTCACGTTGCAGGTGGGCATGGTGATATTCACCGGGCCGCTGGCCACGATCGTGCACGCGGCGGAGCAACTCCTCGACAAAGCCGGCCGCGGCGAGCTCTCGCAGGCGTTTGTGAAGGTCATCGGTGCCGGCCCGTGAGCATCGGCCGTGGCGTGATCGTGCGCACCGTTTCCCGCCATGGGCGGGGGCCGGCGCCCTGCTCGCCGCGGCGGCCGCCGGCACGGGCGTAGCGAGACGCCGATGAGCAGGGCAGCGGCGGCGCGCGGTCGGGCGAAGGCCGACATCCGCTTCAGCGCCTGCCCGCACGACTGTCCCTCGACCTGTGCGCTGGAGGTCGAGCGTCTCGACGCCCGCCGCATCGGCCGCGTCCGCGGAGCGAAGCAGAACAGCTACACCGCCGGCGTGCTCTGCAGCAAGGTGGCGCGCTATGCCGAGCGCGTGCACCATCCTGACCGCCTGCTGCGCCCGCTGCGCCGCCGTGGCCACAAGGGCAGCGGCCGCTNNCGCCGCGGCCCCAAGGGCAGCGGCCGCTTCGAGCCGATCTCCTGGGAGGCGGCTCTCGACGAGGTGGCGGAGGCCTTCCTGCGCGCCGAGCGGCGCCACGGCTCGGAGGCCGTTTGGCCGTACTACTATGCCGGCACCATGGGGCTCGTCATGCGCGACGGCATCAACCGCCTGCGCCACGCCAAGCGTTACTCCGGCCAGTACTCCACCATCTGCACGACGCTCGCGTGGAACGGCTTCATCGCGGGCACCGGGCGGCTCGCGGGGGCCGATCCGCGCGAGATGGCACGCGCGGACCTGGTCGTCATCTGGGGTACCAACGCCGCCAGCACACAGGTGAACGCCATGACCCACGCGCTGCGCGCACGGCGCGAGCGCGGCGCGAAAATCGTGTGCATCGACGTCTACCGCAACGCCACCGCCGAGCAGGCCGATCTGCACGTGTGCCTGCGCCCGGGCACCGACGGCGCGCTGGCGTGCGCGATCATGCACGTGCTCTTCCGCGACGGCCACGCCAACCGCGAGTACCTGGCGCGTTATACCGACTGTCCGCAGGAGCTCGAAGCCCACCTCTCGAGCCGCACTCCCGCCTGGGCAGCGCGTATCACGGGCATCGACGAGCAGACCATCGAGGACCTGGCGCGTCTGATCGGCACCACGCCGCGCTCGTTCTTTCGTCTCGGCTACGGTTTCTCGCGGCAGCGCAACGGCGCCGTCAACATGCACGCGGCGCTGTGCATCCCCGCTGTCACCGGCGCGTGGCTGCACGAAGGCGGCGGCGCCTTCCACAACAACGGCGCCATCTATCACTGGGACCGCAGTCTCATCGAGGGGCTGGACGTGCGCGACCCGGGCGTGCGTGTGCTCGATCAGTCGCGCATAGGGCCGATCCTGTGCGCGGAGCGCCGCGACATCGGCGACGGTCCGCCCGTCACCGCCATGCTCATTCAGAACACCAATCCGATGATGGTGGCACCGCAGCTCAACGAAGTGCATCGCGGCTTTGCACGCGAGGACCTGTTCGTGTGCGTGCACGAGCAGTTTCTCACCGAGACCGCCGCCGTGGCCGACGTGGTGCTTCCGGCGACGATGTTCCTCGAGCACGACGACGTCTATCAGGGCGGCGGCCACCAGCACATCATTCTCGGGCCCAAGATCATCGAGCCGCCGGGGGAGTGCCGCTCGAACCACGAGGTCATCGTGGCGCTGGCCGGGCGCCTCGGCGCCGAGCATGCCGGCTTCGCGATGACGCCGCGCGAGATTATCGACTGGACGCTGCAGCACTCGGGTTGGGGCAGCCTCGAGCGGCTCGAGGCGCAGCACTGGATCGACTGCCAGCCCGCCTTCGAGGTGGCACACTACTTAGACGGCTTTGCCCACCCGGACGGGAAGTTCCGCTTCGCGCCCGACTGGAAGGCACTCAAGCCACGGGGCTTCGCCGCGGCCGCGGGCATGCCGCCCTTGCCGGACCATTGGGAGAGCATAGAGGAGGCCACCGCGGCCATGCCCTACCGCCTGGTGACGGCGCCCGCGCGCCACTTCTTGAACTCGAGCTTCACGGAGACACCGACCTCGCGGCGCCGCGAGGGGCGCCCGACGGTGATGATGCATCCCGATGACATGGGTGAGCTCGACGTGAGCGGTGAGAGTGTCGTCGAGCTCGGCAACGATCGCGGCCGCGTGCGCATCCACGTCGAAGCGTTCGCCGGCCTGCAGCGCGGCGTCGTCGTCGTCGAGAGCATCTGGCCCAACCACGCGTTTATTGACGGCCTTGGCATCAATGCCCTGACAGGCGCGGATCCGGCGGCGCCCGTCGGCGGCGCGGTCTTTCACGACAACCGCGTCTGGATTCGACCTGCATGATGCGCCGTGTTTCCTGACGATGGCCGCCGGCCGCATTCCCGATCCCGTGTGACACGCACGGCCCGGCCGTCGCCGCGATCTTGCCGACGTCACGCGGGTCGATCGACGCCAGACGGCACCCAAGCAAAGTAGGGATCACGTTCGAGACGATGCTCGAAGCGGTGTGTCGTTGCGCCGGCGTTGCGTGCCTCAATGCGCCGGGTTGCCCCCCGCATGGCGGCGCCGCTCGAGATGTTGCTCCACTACCCTCAGAAGCGCCGACTTGGAAACCGGTTTTGTCAAGAAGGCGTCCATGCCCGCGCCCAGGCACTGTGCCCTCACGTCCTCGAGGGCGTGGGCCGTCAGGGCGACGATGGGGACGGTTCGGCTCTCCCCGGGCAGAGAGCGAAGCCGTCGCGTGGCTTCGATGCCGTCCATGCCCGGCATGGAAACGTCCATCAGTATGATGTCGTAATCCCTCGCTGCCACTGCGTCGAGAACCTCGTGGCCGTTGGTGGCTGTGTCGACCTCGAATCCGTCAGCGCTCAGGAACGTCTGCAGGACGCTACGGTTGGCCGCCGAGTCTTCGGCCACCAGAGCGCGGCGGGGCGTCCGGTGGCCGGCAGCGCTCGCCGCCGTGTCCGCGGATGTCGGTGCAGGCAGTGACGCGGCGTCAGTCTCTGTGTCCGCTGCTGCGGCGAGTTCGAGCTCGAACCAGAAGCGGCTGCCCTTTCCAGGCGTGCTGTCGCAGCCGATGGAACCGCCCATGGCGTCGACCAGTCGCTTGCTGATGGAAAGCCCCAGACCGCTGCCCTCGTGGAGGCGAGTGAAACCCGAGTCGAGCTGACGAAAGGGTTCGAAGACATGCTCCAGCAATTCTGGCTTGATCCCGATGCCGGTGTCTTCGACGCGGAAGCGGTATGTGTCGCTCCGCCCTAGCCGCTCGAGGCCGAGCGTGACGGAGCCGTGCTCGGTGAACTTGATGGCGTTGCCAGCCAGGTTGATCAGTATCTGCTGGATTCTCCCGCGATCCCCGATCACCGTCGTCGGCAGCCCCTCCCCCAACACTGCCCGCAACGACAGGTTTTTCTCGCTCGCCCTCGCCGTGAGCAGGTTCTTCGTGTCTTGTACGATTTCGTGCAGGGACAAGGGCGCGTGTGCCAGGTTCAGATGGCCCGCCTCTATCCGTGACATATCGAGAATGTCGTCGATGAGGCTCAGCAGCACCGTGCCAGAGCCCGTCGCCAACTCGACATATTGACGCTGGGTCGACTCCAGCTTCGTACCCGAAAGAATGTCGATGCTCCCCATCATGGCGTTGAGAGGCGATCTAATCTCGTGGCTCATCGTGGCGAGAAACTCCGTTTTCGCTCGACTGGCCTTTTCGGCAACCTCCTTGGCGAGCTCGAGCTCCTGCTCCCGTCGCAAGTCTTCCCTGATGTCGCGAAGGTACGCGGTGAACACCGATTCGGCGCCCATTTCGACCTTGGTCACGACGAGCTCGACGGGAATCTCGCTCCCGTCGCTGTGCAGCGCCTCGATCCGGATGCGGTTGCCGATCACACGCGTTTCCCCGGTCTCGAGATGGTTCCGGAATCCGGCCCGATGCGCGTCACGATATCTGTGCGGAATAATGGTTTCCGCCAAGGGTCGACCGATAGCGTCCTGGCGTGACATGGCGAAAGTACGTTCCGCCTGCGCGTTGAAGTCGATGATCGTACCCTGGGAGTCGATGGAGACGATGCAGTCGAAAGCCTCGTCTCTCAGTGAGCGACGGAACGCACTCTCACGCTCCAGAGTCTTTTCCCTCTCAAGAAGCGTCTCGTACGCACGGGAGATATCAGCGAATTCCGCCGGCATTGGTGTCGACTCCGTTGCGGATCCGGATGCAGACGTGTCGGCTTCCATGAGCTCCCGACGTAATCGGGCAACAGGAGCGTAAATATGACGCCGGAAGGCCATGCTCAAGGCAATGATGGCGAGCACGATCAGAGCAATCGCTGCAACGACAAGGGCCGCCAGTTCGTCGCCGAGTTGCGTGTTCGCGGCCTCGCCATCGAGCGTATAGGCGACCTCGAGGCGTAGCGTCTGTGAGTCCCGGCGCACGGGCAATTCGAGCACGCTGGTCTCACGCCTGCTGCGGTCGCGGCACCGCGCAGTCGGCCAGAAATACTCGCGCTCGATCGCGGGCAGACGCAAATGCAGGCACTCGAAAAGGAGTCGGCTGGGGAGCGATCGCAGAAACAAGGTAACCCGCGAGTCGAGCTCCTCGGCAGTGCCTTCCTCGATGACGCTCAATAGATTGGCCAGAAAGGCGGAAGCCGTGGCATGCTGCGCTTCGCTCAAGCTATGCATCCGCAGGGGCACGAATGCGATCAGCACGACAAGCGCTGCCGAGGCGAACAGCACCGAGTAGGTTTTGGCGAATCGCGTGAAGATCGAAGCGCCGCCCTTACGCGTAGGCCTCATTTCCTCGGCGCGTCAGAACACTTTCTCGAAGATCGACTTGAAGAAGCCCCGCCGGCCCGCCACCTCCTGCTCGACGATGTACTGCGCACCGCGCTTGCGCACGATGTAGTCGACCAGAACATCGCTGCCCCCTTCGTCAATGAAGTCGGCGCACATCAGGTAATACCTTTGCTTCTGAAAGATGACGGGGTGCAGCTTCTTCAGCGTCAGGCGGCGGGCCTCGCCGGCCTCGACATCGAAGAAGGGATAAATGCCATCCTCGGTCTTGGCGTTGACGTATTGCTCGAGAGTGCGTTGCAGCTCGACACGTGTCTGCACGTCCAGCTCCTGCGCATGCCCGGGATAGCCGGGCCACACCGCCAGCAGAGCCATGCAGCAAGCCAGCCTTAGTGCGAAGCCACATATTGCTCGCGGCACGGCGCCACGGCCTTGTCGGCGTGTTTCGGAACGAGCCTCAGGTGCTCTCATCGTCGTGTCTCCCATGGAACGGCCTGCGCTAGCTTACCCCACGCAGCGGGCGTCGCGAAAACCGCTACAACGCGCGGTCGCTGCCGCGCGGTCTTCTCTGCGCCGCCGGCGCAGTTCAACGCCCCCAGCGCAGGGCGAGGGGATCGACTTCACGTGCGAGTTCGAGCAGGGCCTCGCGCGCGTGAGCGGGTAACGGCGTCAGCGGGTGGCGAACGGCATCGCTGGCGATGACGCCGCCCGCCTTCATCACCGCCTTCGTGGCCCGCAGGTTGCACTGGCGGTTCTCGTAGTTGATTAGCGGCAGTATGCGTGCGTATTGCGCCGACGCCTGTGCACGTTCGCCGTTGCGATAATGCTCCACGACGGGCTTGATCAGGTCGGGCAGCATGGCGCTCGGCATGGTGCCCGTGGCGCCGGCGTCGAGGTCGGCCATGAGCGTGACGGACTCCTCGCCGTCGAAGGGGCCGGCGATGGTCTCGCCGCCTGCTGCGATCAGCTCGCTGAGCTTGGCGGCGGTGCCCGCGGTCTCGATCTTGAAATAGCGCACCTGCGGGATCTGCCGCGCCAGACGCAGTAGCAGTGCCACGGGCAGACTGACGCCGCTCAACGGTGCGTCCTGCACCATGATCGGGATATCGCAGGAATCGGCGACGCCGCTGAAATGCTCGAAGACGCCGTTCTCGCTGGCCTGCAGTGTGGCGCCGTGGTAGGGGGGCATCAGCATCACCATGCGCGCGCCGGCGGCCTCGGCGCGGCGCGCCCGCGCGGCGGCGAGACGTGTGCTGAAGTGACTGCAGGTCACCACCACGGGCACACGACCGGCGGTGTGCGTGAGGCATACGTCCAGCAGCGTATCGCGCTCGCGGTCCGAGAGCAGGAACTGCTCGGAGTAGTTCGCCAGAATGCAGATGCCGTCGACGCCCTGATCGACCATGCAGTCGATGACTCGGCGTTGTCCTTCGAGATCCAGCTCGCCGCTGTCGGTGAACGGGGTCGGCGCGATCGGAATGACTCCGCGATACGGTTCCTCGGCGGGTTGGGTGGCCATATCCGCTATCCCCGAGGCTCAGGTGCGCGGCATCGCAGGACGAATTGCCGTTGCGCGCGAGCCGAGCAACGACTCCGCCAGCTTGGCGTCGCGACCGTAGATATCCTTGCGAAAATGCACGGAGCCGCCCTTGTTAACCCAGGCCGTGAGATAACTCACGTGAACCGGGAGCGGCTCGGCGAGAGTGATGATGGTGCGTTTGCCCGACTCGACGGTGGCAGCGATGCGCTCGGGCGTCCACTCGGGGAGCCCTCGAAGCGCGAGATCCGCAAGCAGCATCGGGTTTTCCACGCGGATGCAGCCATGACTGAAGCCGCGCTCGGCCTTGCGGAAAAGGCCCTTGGCCGGCGTGTCGTGCAGATACACGTTGAAACGGTTGGGCAGCATGAACTTGATGCGGCCGAGCGCGTTGTCGTCGCCGGGTTGCTGGCGAATCTTGAAGCGGAAGTTGCGCCGGTTCAGCTTGCTCCAGTCCACGGTCGCGGGATCGATGACCTGGGCGCCGCCGCTCCAGTCGCTGAGGACGACAAAATGGTTGGAGGCCAGATAGCCGACGTCCTGCTTGATCTTGGGCAGCAACTCCTTGCTCGCGATGCTGTGCGGGACGTTCCAGTACGGATTGACCTCGATGTAGGTCATGTTCTTCGAGAACACCGGCGACATGTGATAGGGCTTGCCGACGATCACGCGCGTGGCAAACACCGTCTCGGGTTCGTCGATCAGCTTGAGATAGAAGTCGGCCAGGTTGACGAAGACGTAGCGCTGACCGAGATCGTCGGGCATCCAACGGCGCCTTTCGAGATTGAGCACGAGCTGCTCGACCCGACCCTCGACCGGTACGTTGAGAGCCGCCAGCGTCTTGGCGCCGATGATGCCATCCTCCTCGAGGCCGTGGCGGTGCTGCATGCGCCGCACCGCCGCCGCCAGGGCCTCGTCGTAGACGTCGGCGGCGCCGCCCGCCACAGACGGGTCGTCGGCTTCGTGCAGATCGCCCCACAGCCGCAGGCGGGCCCGCAGCGCCGCCACGCGCGGATCGGTCATACCCGGCTTGAGTGCGGGTCCGGGGGCGATCGACGGCCAGCCCCCCGCGGCGGCCAGGGTACGGTAGTGCGCGAGCGCCGCCTTCAGCCGGTCATAGCGCGGCGTCTGCGGCCGGTAGCCGTCGACGAAGGCGGACAGATTGCCTGCCTTCGCCGCCGCCTGCAGCACCGCGAAGGGGTCGATTTCGTCCCGCATGGGAAAGAGGTTCGGATCGGACACGTGCGGCTCCACCCGACCCTCGCCGAGATCACGGGCGAGGCGCATCAGGCCGAGGCTCAGCCGCAACTCGAGCTCGGCAAGCAGGTCCGCGCGCGTGGCGCCCAGCAACGCGTCGACGGCGGCGGCGCCGTAGTCGTCGGGGTCGAGGGCGTCGGCGTCGGCTGCGGCGAGCAGGGCGGCGAGCTCGGCGGCGCGTGCGCCGGCGCCGTTGCCCGTCACCCACAGCGGCGCCATGGTGCGCGCGCGGTAAAGGCGCGTGGCGGCTGCCAGCCTGAGCGCGCCGTCGTCCGTCGCCTCCGCCGTGGCGCCGGTCGCGAGCTGCGCCGACAGCTCCCGCGCGAAGTCGTCCGCCGCTGCCGGCGCTGTCAGCAGAGCGAGCAGCAGGGCGAGGGCCGGACAGCCATGTCGCGTGCGCACCTTAACGTCCTCCGGTTGTGGGAGATCGGCGCCAAAGTCTACGCGCAAACGCCGCGCATGTCCCCCGCGGCGCCGACGGGAAGACACGCCGCGGCCGGCGGCCTTTACTTACAATACCCCGGTGATGAACGAACGCCACAGTCAGCACGGCGACACTTTCGTTGGGATTGCGCGAGGCGCCGTGTGCAAAGTCGGGTTCGGACCGTGAGCGCCGCCGGGCGGCGCGACCGGCTCGTGCGCCGCGTGATCCTCATCGAGGGCGCAGCCAACCTGATCGTTCTGGCGGTGAAGCTGGCAGCCGGCCTGACGACCGGGTCGCTGGCCATCCTCGGCGACGCGGTGCACTCCCTGACCGATGTCGTCAACAACATCGTCGCTTGGGTGGTGGTGGCCATGTCCGGGCGCCCGGCGGATCGCGAGCATCCCTACGGGCATCGCAAGTTCGAGACGCTGGCGGTGTTTGCGCTGGCGACGCTGCTCATGGTGCTGGCGGTGGAGCTGGCGCTGCACGCGCTGCGCCGCGAAGAGCCCCAGGTGGAGCTCGATCGCTTCAGCCTGGCGCTGATGCTGGGTGTTCTCGGCATCAACATCGTGCTGGCGACGTGGCAGCGTCGCTGGGCGCTGCGGCTGCGCTCGGACATTCTCCTGGCGGATGCCAACCACACCTTCGGCGACGTCCTCACCACCGTCGTCGTCATCGTTGGCTGGCAGCTCTCCGCGCGCGGTCAGCCGTGGCTCGATACGGCTTGCGCCCTGGGGGTGGCGCTGCTCGTCGCCTACCTCGCCGTCGGCCTGTTCCGGCGCGTCATCCCGGTGCTCATCGACCGCATCGCCATCGAGCCGGAGCGCGTCATCGATGCGGCGCTGGAGGTTCCCGGCGTGCGCCGGGTGCGGCGGGTGAGATCGCGCAGCGGCGGCGCCGGGCGCATCGTCGACATGATCGTCGCCGTGGCGCCCGGTCTGTCGACGACGCAGTCGCATGCGATCGCCGATGACCTGGAGAAGCGCCTCAAGGGACGCTTCGGCATCGACGACGTCACCGTTCATGTGGAGCCGGACACGCCGCGCAGCAACGCGGACGCCTGAGAGTCAGGTTTGCGGTCGTTTGACCCGAATCAAGGGCAACGCGATCTGCCCGGCGTAGAGTGCCCCGTCGGGCGGGACGCCCAGGAGGGTCGGCGATGGCAGCAACACACGAGCAGGGGCAACCGCGAGAGGGGGCGCGCCGGGTGCGCGTGTGGGACGTCTTTGTGCGCCTGAGCCACTGGAGCGTGGCGGCCGGTTTCCTGATTGCGTACGTCAGCGAGGACCTGTTGGCGCTGCACGTGTGGGCCGGTTACGTCGTGGGGGTGTTGGTCGTGGCTCGGGTCGTGTGGGGATTCGTCGGCCCGCAGCACGCTCGCTTCGTCGATTTCGTCTGTCCGCCGGCCGCCGTCGTGCGCTATATCGCGAACCTGCTCCGCTTTCGTGCCCGGCGCTATCTCGGTCACAGCCCCGCCGGCGGGGCGATGGCGTTGGCGCTGTGGGGTCTGGTGCTGGCGGTGGTGCTGACGGGCCTCGTGCTCTATGCCGAGGAGGAGCACAAGGGGCCCCTGGCCGGCTGGTGGGCGGCGGCGCCGCCCGCCGCCGCCGTGCCTCTCGGCCGTGCCCTCGCCGACGATGACGACGCCCGCGACGACGGCGCTGGCGCCGAGCTGTGGGAGGAGCTTCACGAGTTCCTCGCCGAGGCGGCGCTCGTGCTCGTCATCGTGCACGTCGCCGGCGTGCTGTGGGCGAGCCTCGTGCACCACGAGAATCTCACCCGCGCCATGATCGACGGGCGCAAGCGCGCCGGCGACTGAATCCCCGCGCAGGCGTGCTTTTCCCGTGGACCGCCCGCAGCCCCTCCGTGACAGAGCCATCGCTGCGACACGGAGCATCTCTGTAACGGTGTCCCTGGGTCGCCGCCGTTGTGGGGAAACCGGCCTCGCAAATGCGCGGCGGCCACACGCTCGGCACCGCTGATCGATCCGCGGTGCGCCGCTCACGCCGGCGCTGAGCTTGGCGGTCAGCCGGGCGCGGCGCTCGCCAGCATCGCGCGCACCGCTTCGATCTCTTCATCGAGCTCCGCGGCCAGCGCGGCGGCGTGCTCGCGCCGGCCGGCACGGGCCGCGCTCTCGACGGCGCACAGCGCCTCACTCAGGCGCAGGGCGCCGTAGGTGGCCGCGGCGCTCTTCAGCGGGTGAGCTTCGCGGGCGACGCCCTCGAGGTCGCCGTCGTGCGCGGCCTGCAGCAGCCGCCGTGCGCGCTCGTCCAGCTCCTGGAGAAACACGCCGACCAGATCGTCGGCGTTGTCGCGCCCGACGTCCGCGATGAGGCGCTGCAGCGTATCGTCATCGATTGCCGGTTGATTCACGTCGCTGCGAGTTCGCCGTCGAAGCGGCGTCGGTCAGTGGCGCGTGGCGTCCGCTTGCGTCGAGGCCCGTACGGCCATCTGCAGGGCAGTCTCGAGCACCCGCGCGCGCTCATCGACGTCCGCGGCCTCGACGAGGGCCTGCTTCTCCTCGCTCGACAGCGGCAGGTTCGTGCACAGGAAGTCGATCAACGCCGCGGCGCGCAGCTTCCGCAACGCCTCCCAGCTCGCTCCCAGCCCCTTGTCCTCGACGTACTGGCGCAGCGTGGGCTCGAGCCGTGCAAAGTCGAGCTCGGGCGCCGCGGGCTCCTCGAGGTCGGCGCGATAAGCCGACCATCGCGGGCGCACTCGGCGATAGCCGTTGACCGGCTCGAGCTCCGCATCGACAGCGAAGCGGCTGACGCCGGTCAGCGTGATCAGCAGCCGGCCGTCGCCCGTCTCCTCGAAAGCGCTGATGCGTCCGGCGCAGCCGATGTCGTACAAGGCCGGCACCGGCACCGCGACGGCGTCGGGGCGCGGTTGAATCATGCCGATCAGGCGCTGTGCGCCGAGGGCATCGAGAACCATGCTGAGGTAGCGCGGCTCGAAGATGTTGAGCGGCAGCAGCTGCCGCGGCAGCACCACGGCCCCGGCGAGGGGGAAGACCGGCAGGGTGCCGGGCAGCTCCTCGAAGCGCAGGGTGTAGCGATCGGCGCTCATGCGGCGGCGGTGCGGGCGAAGTGAGCGGCTGCGTTGCCGTGGGTCGAGAAATGATACCGGATCCGCTTCCCGTCGATCCAATATCGGGATGTGCTTTTGACAGATTGTGCACGGCACGGGAGAATCGGGGCCCGTCCGCAACCGGGCGGCGTACAGCAGCCGTGAGCCGACAGCGAAGACACACTCACGCCCCGCACCCGCCCGAGGACGAACACGCGGCCGGGCCCCGCGGCGAGGCGAAACCCGCGGCGTCCCGCCCCGCGGAGATCGGCGGCCGTGAGGGGCCCGATCCTACCCGCTACGGCGACTGGGAGAAAAAGGGCCGCTGCATCGATTTCTGAAGCCTGAGGCCGGCCCGCCCGGCGCCGGTGAGCCCCGATGGCAGACCACACCCCCCCTCGCATGACGCGCCTGCGCGACGTCGCCGGCCTGGCGGTCTCGGCGGCGCTGTGCCTCGCCGTCGCGGCGCTCGGCGGGCTCGCCACCGCCACATCCGTCGGCGACTGGTACACGCAGCTGGCGAAGCCGGGCTTCACGCCCCCGAACGCGGTCTTCGGACCGGCCTGGACGACCTTGTATGCCCTCATGGCGATCGCCAGCTGGCGCGTGTGGCGGCGCCAGGGTCTGCGCAAGGCCCGCGCCGCGCTCGGCGTCTATGCCCTGCAGCTCGCACTCAACCTGCTGTGGTCGGTGCTCTTCTTTGGTCTGCAGTGGATCGGCGCCGCCCTCGTCGACATCGTCCTGCTGGTTGCGGTGGTCGCACTCACCCTGCGGCTCTTCTGGCGCGCGGACGCCGTCGCCGGAGTGCTGCTGGTGCCCTACCTGCTGTGGCTCGGCTTCGCGACGCTGCTCAACGCCGCCATCTGGTACCTGAACTGACGCGCCGCCGACGGGGCCGCGGGTGCTGTCGCCGCCCGGGAAGCCGCGTGCGGTACCATAGGGTCCGCCGCAAGGCTCGTGTCCGCCAGGAGCGTGCCTTGCCGCGGCCGAGGCCACACGCGCCGTGCAGGAGGATCACCCATGCCGAAGACGATGGACGACATTCTTCACCCCCAGGGCGAAGGGGATTCGCGGGGCTTTCCGCACGCCCCCCGGGACTGGACCCCGGGCGCTGCCCAGCAGCAGGCGCGCGAGGAGGGGCTCGAGCTCGGCGACGACCACTGGGAGGCGGTGCAGGCGCTGCAGGAGTACTTCCATCGGCACGCGGACACCGACATCAACGCGCGCGAGATTCACGATGCACTCGGCGAGCGGTTTCACGCCCGCGGGGGCATGCGCTTTCTCTATCTGCTCTTCCCGCAGGGGCCCGTCGCCCAGGGGTGCCGACTCGCCGGGCTGAAGGCGCCGGCGGGCGCGGTCGACAGGGGTTTTGGCAGCGTCCAGTAGGCCCCGCACGCCCCGGACCGACGCGGCGCCGTCACCGCGGCAGTAACTCGGTTCGGCTGGCTGTGGGCGCCGCTGCGCGCGGTGCCTTACGGCCGACGCGTGTCGCCGAACCAGAACGTGTCGGGGCGATAGATGCCGAAATAGGCGCCTGGCATCCAGCTGTAGATTCCCTCCTCGGGGACGTTGCGCAGGTGGTTGTTGACGACCACGGGCTGCAGGGCGCGGGCGACGATGCCGATGCTGAAAACCTGCTGCGCGTTCGTGCGCAGCATCTCGTGCCACACCCGCTCGCGTTCCTCGTGCGTGCGCGCCCGCCGCCACGCGCGATTGAGCTCGAGCAGCCGCGCGGCCGCCGGCAGGTCGGGAGGTGAGCCCGCGTTGCCGCGGGTCTCGAGGTGCTGTCCCCACTGTGGCCACTGCAGCTGGTTCTGGGTCGTCGGCGCAAACTCCGCCGGGCTCATGTCGGCGTTGGCAACACCGTTCTCGATGCCTTTCCAGACGGACATCATCGCCTTGCCGGAGAAGACGCGGTTGCGGAACACCTCGCGCTGCGACGGCTTGGTGTAGAGCTTGATGCCGGCCTTGAGCCAGCTGTACTGGACGAGCTCGAGCACGTCCGTCTCCTCGGTGCTCTCGCCGCTGGTCTGAACCACGATCTCGAGCGGACGTCCGTCGCGCATCAGGCGCACGCCCCGTTTGTCGCGGCGTGTCAGGCCGATCTCGTCCAGCAGCCGATTGGCCCGATCCAGGTCGAACTCCGCCCAGAGCTTCTGGTACTGCGGCCGGAACAGGGGACTTTCGGGTAGCACGGTGTTGTTGCCCTCGACAAGCAGGCCGAAATAGACCACCTGGTTGATTTCGTGGCGGTCGATGGCGAGTGACAGGGCGCGGCGGAAGCGCACGTCGCGAACGAGCTCTCGCCAGACCGGATCGGTGGTGTTCTGGTTGGGAAACAGCGCGATCTGCGATCCGGGTATGTGCCACAAGCGGGCGTTGAAATCGTTGTGCTTCTCGCCGGCCTTGAGAAAGGTGAAATTGTCGAGGCGCAGGTAGCGGGCCTGCAGGTCGGATTCGCCCACCCCGGTCTTGATGGGCACCAGCGATGCGCTCGATATGTTCACGATCACGCGGTCGATGTAAGGCAGCTGTCGCCCGCGGCTGTCGATCCGGTGGTAGTAGGGGTTGCGCACGAACTCGAAGCGGTACGACGGCATGGCCGTGGTGTTGGCCCAGGGCTGCAGCACCGGGAGGTCCGGGTTGTCGTAGCGGTACTGCTTGTCGAAGCGATGATGCAGTCCAGCCCAGTTTCGCGCGCCGAGCGCGGCGGCCTTACGCTCGAGCTCGGCGGGGTTGCTGTGCTCGGCGTGAAACTGCTTGAGGTAGTGTGCGGGTCGGTAGATGTAGAGCGGCCGCGCGGCGGCGAGCGCCGGCAGAAAATAGGGGTTCGGGCTCGACCAGCGGTAGCGCACGGTGGTCGCGTCGGGAAACTCCACGGCCGGGAGCTCGCCGTCGACCTCCAGCACGCGCGGCGCTCCGAAAGGCGACAGCGCCTCGTTGTTGGCCACGTCCTGCCAGAAGTAACGGAAGTCCTCGGCCGTGAACGGGTGACCGTCAGACCAGCGGTGACCTTTGCGCAGGTGCAGCGTGAACTCCCGCCCTTCCTTCACCTGCACGCGCTCGAGGATGTCCGGCCGCAACTGCAGGCGCTCGTCGTAGCCGACCAGCCGTGCGTACCCGTAGACCGTCATCATTCGGACGTCCTTGCTGGCACCCATGAGCAGGCGCAGCTCGCCGCCGTGGCGACCGGGCTCGCGGGGGGCGGCGAGATCGACGATCGAGGGGCTCTCGGGGACGCGCTCGGCCACCGGCTCAAGCTCGCCGGCGGTGACCCGCGACTCGAGCGACGGCACCTCCAGGAGCGTGAGCGCCTGCGCGCGGCACGCCGCAGTCGCCGCGGCGAGTGCGAGGATCAGGACGACGATCTTGTTCGCCGGGCGCATTCTCCGCCCACCCCACAGTTGGCTGCTCTGCTCACCCGGTGGCGGTGGCGAGGCCGCCGGCGAAGCCGGCGCGCCGCGCCCGCACGACACCGGCCAGCACCGAGAGTGCGATCTCCTCGGGCGTCTGCGCGCGAATGGGCAGCCCGGCCGGCGCCTCGATGGCGGCAACCGCGGCTTCGTCGTGGCCGCGTTCGCGCAGCTTCTCCCGGAGCTTGGCCGCCTTGCGGCGGCTGGCGATCAAGCCGAGGTAGTCGGGCGCGAGCGTCAGCGCGGCCTCCAGCGCGGCGAGATCGCGCTGGCCCTGGGTGGCGACGACGGCGAAGAGCGGACGCGTGAGGTCGGCGGCGTCGACCGCGAAGGTCTCGCTGACGGCCTCGGCATCGGGGAAGCGCTCGCGGTCGACGCCGGAGGCGCTCACCCGCACGCGAAAGCCGACCCGGGCGGCGAGACCCGACAGTGCCGCGGCGATGGGCGAATCGCCCAGGATCAACAGGCTCGGCGCTGCCAGCACCGGCTCGATGAACACGTCCATGATGCCGCCGCTCGGGCAGCTGGAGCCGAAGTCCACGACCCCGGCGAGCTGCGCGCCGGAGTCCTTGGGGCCGATGCGGATGAGCTGTGCGCTGCCTGACTCGAGCACCGCACGTGCCGTCTTGACGATGGCCGCGCGGCTGCAGTTGCCGCCGATCCATCCGTGCAGGGTGCCGTCGGCCTCGATGACCGCCTTGGCCCCGGGCCGGCTGGCCGTCGCCGGCTCCGTGCGCACCACCGTGACGAGGGCGTACGGCCTACCGGTCGAGCGCAGCCGCTCGGCGAGATCGAGAATGGCGTGGCTGTGTGACATGGCTGTGAGCCGCAAGCCTACAGGCGAACGAGCTCGTGCTCCAGTGCCAGCAGGCTTTCCAGGTTGTGTGCCGGCGCGAACAGATCGATATACGGCAGGGCCGCCTGCATGCCGGCCTGAACCGGCCGGTAGCCCGGGCGACCGAGCAACGGGTTGAGCCACACGATGCGCCCCGCGCGACGCCGGAGTTCGGCGAGCTCGGCGGCGAGCGCCTGCGGCGTCCCCGTCTCCAGGCCGTCGCTCAGGATGACGGCGACGGTGCGCGCGTTCACCCGGCGGGCGTGATGGCGGTTGAACTCGCGCAGGCACGCGCCGATGCGGGTGCCTCCCGCCCAGCCCGCAGATAGCAACGCGAGCTTCTGTGTCATGCTCTGCGCATCGCGCGCACGCAGCGCATCCGTCACCGGCACCAGGCGCGTGTGATAGACGAAGACCTCCGCGTCGGCGAAGGCGCCGACGATGCCGCGGGCGAAGCGCAGGAAGAGATGGCTGTAGAGGCTCATGGAGCGGCTGACGTCGAGCAGCAGCACCAGGCGCGGGCGCCGCGTGCGGCGCCGGCGCCAGGCGAGCGTCAGCGGCGTGCCGCCGTGGCGCAGGCTCGCGCGCACGGTGCGGCGCAGATGCAGCCGCCGGCCGCGGCGCTGCACGCGGTCGCGACGCGCGAGGCGCCGGCGCATGCGCCGCGCCAGCCGTTCGGCGAGCCGCTGCGTCGCGCGCAGGGCGTGCGGATCGCTCAACAGGCGGAAGTCGCTGCGGCCGATG
>JABAHR010000630.1_pt3 | contig 46688 bp, 50 predicted proteins | sample 7062101 | NCBI WGS metagenome assembly JABAHR01 (sample SAMN14534553, study PRJNA622989) | marine sediment metagenome | biome: marine biome [ENVO:00000428]; feature: marine pelagic biome [ENVO:01000023]; material: deep marine sediment [ENVO:00002113] | place: India: Gulf of Kutch | collected...
GCCGTTAAGGCATCGGCACTGCCGACCCCAAGCAGTAGTGCGCATTCTGTATCTCCGGAAGAGAAGTCCCCTGTAGGACAAAGTCGACAATTGGCGCTTCCGCGGAAGCGCTGATCGGGGTGAGAGGATTTGAACCTCCGACCCCTGCCTCCCGAAGGCAGTTGGGCATTTCTAAGTTGCTGTTTCAAAACAGCTAACTGGAGGCGCCCGTGGACGTAAGTGCATGACCGGGCACAACGGGGCTGGACTGGTTCCGGCAAAATTCCGGCACGGTACGAGATGGAGCGCACAGGGTTGCAATCCATTTCGGCGATACAGGCAGGCCAACAGAAAGATCACCTTTCGGCCAGAGCAGTCATTCGGCTCTACCTGAGCAATGTCGGCTCATTGGTCTCGATATGATGTCCTTCATGTACATCCCGCGCTGCATTGCGGGTGTTAACGGTAGCAATCGCCCGCACCGTCGTGTTCGAGCTAGCGGGTCCGGTGCTGGCGCGTGTCGGGCTGGCGCGCTGTGACGAAGGCCCGGCGCGTCATGCCGACGCGCCTATCGGCTTCTTCGCCACGATGAAGGCGGCCTTGTCGGGCGCCGGCCGCCATTGGTAAGCGATGTCGAACCCGGCGTTGGTAAGGGCTGCGACAAGCGCATCGAGGGTGAAGACTTTTACCACCGCGGGCATGAGGCCCAGACGCCTGCCTAGCGGCCCGAGCAGCGCCATCACCGCCACGTATTTCCACGCATCCCGCAGGCACGCTGTGCTGGTAACGAACACGCCGCCCGGCTTCAGTATCCGGTGCACCTTGGCGATGACGGCCTTCTCGTCTTCGAGCAGGTGCAGAATGCTGAGCGCGAGAACCGCGTCCTGGGTGCCGTCGGGCACCTGCAGGTCTTCGATGCTTGATACCTCGAAGTCAACGTTCGAGACCGCGGCCGCCTCGGCCTTCGCGCGAGCAATCTCGATCATTTTGGGCGAAATATCGGTGGCTCTGATGTGCGCGACGTGGGGCGCGTGCGCGATTGCGGTCGACCCGGTTCCACAACCGATCTCGAGCACCTCCATGGTCGGCGCAAAGTACTCGCGGGTCTTCGCGAGTTTTTTCTGGTAAGACGCCTCGTCGGCGACCGGGCGCTTCGAGTAGCGTTCCGCGATCCGGTCCCAGAATTTCACTAAGCGGTCTATTTCGACTCCCGACCGAGCGGCAGAGCGGTCGTCAGCGGCCCAATTGCGGTGCGACGCGTCGTTCGGCTCTCGGGACACTGTATCGACAATTCGTGTCATGAGCATGTTCTCCATCATCGTTTCAAAGAAGCTTCATCCCGGCGCAGGCAATGCTCATGCGCCGGAAGAACCCGGTGCGGTCGGTAGACAGGCAACTCGGATCCTGCACGCCGACTTGCTCGAGCCAGGCCTCGGCCTGCGCCCGAGCAGGAACTCGTAGGCGCTTGGGTAGTCGAGCCGTGCGATCGTGCGCTCCCAGGTCGGCGCGACACGGTCATAGCTCCGCGCCAGCTCGGCGGCGCTCAACGTCCGGCGGTAAACGGATACGCGCCACGGCCCGAGCCAATGCGCGAAAACGGGAATCGCGTCGCCGTCGTCGAGGGTGATGCGTAGCGCGTCGGTCTGGGGCGTGGCGTGCATGGTTGCCCTCCATTAAATGGGTGCGCAGAGACTAACCATGCATTCATCAATAGTAAATTGACAAAATATGCATTTTCAATATACATATTCGCATGAACTGGCAGAACGTCTCCTTCGACTGGAATCAGGCCAAGGCCTTTCTCGCGACGGCCGAGGAGGGATCGCTGTCCGCCGCGGCGCGTGCGCTGCGCCTGACTCAGCCCACCGTCGGCCGGCAGATCGCTGCATTGGAGGAAGCTCTCGGCGTGGCCCTCTTCGATCGCGTTGGGCGATCGTTGTCGTTGACGCCCTCCGGGCTGGAGCTGCTCGACCACGTCCGCGCAATGGGCGAGGCCGCCGGGCTCGTCTCCATTTCCGCCTCGGGCCGGTCGCAGTCGATCGAAGGTCAGGTCTGCATCACCGCGACCTATGTGATGTCGAGCTACTATCTGCCGGCGATAATCGCGCGATTGCGGGAGATGGCGCCTGAAATCGAAGTCGAAATTCTCGCGTCGAATGCAATCCAGGATCTCCGACGACGAGAGGCGGACATCGCGATCCGGCACGTGCGCCCTGAGCAACCGGATCTCATTGCGCGGCTAATCCGGGAAACCACCGGACACCTCTACGCGTCAACGGCCTACCTCGACCGGCACGGCCGTCCCGAGAACGCGGCGGATCTTGCCGATGCAACTTTCATCGGCTTTGACAACCCCGAGCGCGCGATAACATACCTGAACGCCTGCGGGCTTTCGCTCACACGCCGCAACTTCCGCATCATCACCAACAACAGTATTGCGGGCTGGGAGATGGTAAAGCTCGGGCTCGGTATCGGAGCAATGGCAAAAGAGCTCGCGGACGTCACCCCGGACGTCGAGGCTGTAATTCCGGAACAGGTGTCGATCCCGATCCCAATCTGGCTAACCACACACCGCGAGCTGCACGTCAGCCGTCGGATAAGGCTGGTGTTCGATTTGTTGGCCGAGGCGTTGTCGGCGGGTACGCCCATGCAGTGACCAACATTCGGTCGATAATCGACACGAGTTCCGCTTGTGTCCAGATTCGACACTCGTTGTAGGACAAAGTCGACTATCGGCGCTTTTCCGGAAGCGCTAGTCACAACAGTACGATTGTTGTAGGGAACGACTGGTCGGGGTGAGAGGATTTGAACCTCCGACCCCTGCCTCCCGAAGGCAGTTGGGCATTTCTAAGTAGCTGTATTTACTAAGCTATCTGGAGGCGCCCGTGGACGTAAGTGCATGACCGGGCATAACGAGGCTGGACAGATTCCGGCAAATCTCCGGCAACACAGCGGAGGGGCACACAGCGCTGTAGCTGCTGAAAGGTCTCGATTCTGGCGACTACAGGGGGGACGTGCTAGTTTTCGTTCTCGACGCTGACGAGGCGATCTGATGAGGTTGGAAGGGCATTACCGCAATCTCATTTGCACGCTGGTGATGGCCTTGCCGGTCCTCGCGGCAGCGCAGTCGCCAGAAACACGGGCACCACGGATCGGGTTCCTCGCATGGTCTTCTTGCGAGTGGAGCTTGCGTGCGGAGTCAGGGTTCTTACGGGGGCTCCGCGACCTTGGATACATTCCGGGTGAGACCATCGCGATCGAGTGCCGGAGCGCTGGCAAAAATTACGACGGCATTGCGTCAGCGGCAGCCGAGCTGGTTGACCTCAGGGTGGATGTGATCGTGGGCACGTCGCACCCGGTCGCAAATATTGCCCGTAAAACCACCGATACAATTCCAATCGTGTCAATTCTGAGCGGGGATCCAGTGGCCACGGGTCTCGCTCGCAGCCTCGCGGGTCCGGGCGGCAACGTCACCGGCGTGAGCTACTATGCGACAGAGTTGACTGGCAAGCGCCTGGACCTCTTGATAGAGGCGGTGCCGGAGCTCACGACGGTCGACGTGCTGGCCAACCCGAGACTCTCCTACCTCCACTTTGAAGAGGACACAATGAAGGCAGCCGCCCGGCTTGGTGTCGCCGCGAGAATCCGCAACGTCAGCGAGCCTGCCGACCTCGTGAGCGCATTTGCGGCGATGAAAGCCGAGAATGCCCAGGCAGTCTTCGTGCTCCCCGACCTGATGCTCGGCAGTGAGGCGTCACGCATCGCCGCGCTCTCGCTCGAGCACCGCCTACCGACGATGACCTGGGGTACCTGGTTTGCGAACGCCGGCTGTCTTCTCGCCTATTCGGCGCCGTATACTGATCTCAGCTATCGACTCGCCAGTTATGTCGACCGCATCCTCAAAGGTGCAAAGCCGGGCGACTTGCCGATTGAGCAACCGATAAACTTCAGTCTCAGGGTCAATCTGAAGACGGCCAAAGTGCTAAATCTCGAGCTGCCGCGAACTCTCCTGCTGCGTGCCGACGATTTCATTGAATGAGCATTTCAGATAGTTTCGACTCGAGCGGCTGAATCAAGCCGTTAGCAGCGCCATGAGCGAGTCGGAAAACCCTGAGAATTCTGCTCACAAAATGAAGGGAGGCGCCGGCGGTGGCCGTCTTGTCCGGCGAACCTTCGTAATCGCCCTCGTCCTCGTGACTTCCGGACTCCTCGCCAGCGGAGCGGTCGAGCTCTTCCTGAGGTACCAAGAGAGCGTCGAAAGTATCAGGGTGCTGCAACGGGAGATGGCCAAAGGAGCTGCATTCAAGATTCATCAGTTTGTTCGGGAAATCGAGAGGACGATGCGAGCGTCCACACAGACGGTGGATATCGCCAGCGCCGGTCTAACGGACTCCTTCGAGCTCGAGCTTATCAAGCTGTTGAAAGTCGCTCCTGCGATCACGAGTGCGGCCGTGTTGGATCCGGACGGTCGTGAACGGTTCAAAATCTCTCGCGTCCAGATGATTCGACCAGACGATCTGATGGACCGAGCGACAGATCAGGCATTTCTTGAAGCCCGAAAAGACAAATCGTTCTTCGGCCCCGTCTACTTTGTACATGGGTCTGAACCTTATGCGCGAATTGCGGTACCCATCAAAAGGTTCACCAAGCTGGCCGGTGTCCTGGTCGCTCAAGTCAACCTGAAACATATCTGGAACGTAGTCTCACAGATTCGGGTAGGCGAAGCGGGGTATGCTTACGTCATCTCCGATTCAGGAGACCTGATCGCCCATCCTGATATCGGTTTGGTCCTCAAGGGGTTAAATCTTCAGGATCTTACCCAGGTACAGGCGGCCTTAGCTCGCTCGCCAGAGCCGTTCGCTGCTCATCGGAACTACGCTGACCAGAATGTCTTTGGCGCCTACGCGGTTATACCCGATCTGGAGTGGATAGTTTTCGTCGAGCGCCCTGCAGCCGAGGCACTGGCGCCACTATACTCTTCCCTTTTCCGCACCGGTGCTCTGTTACTCATTGGGCTGGCTATCGCAGTGCTGGCCAGTCTCCTGATCGGGTTACGGGTAGTGCGACCGATCCAAGCACTTCGGCAAGGAGCGGCTCGGGTTGGCGCGGGTGAGTTGGACCATCACATTGACATTAAGACTGGAGATGAACTGGAAGGCCTTGCCGACGAATTCAATCAAATGACTACTAAGCTTCGGGAGTCGTACGCCAGCATCGAACGCGTAAGTCAGTTGAAGCGATTTTTCTCTCCGCAGCTCGCCGAGCACATTGTCGCCTCTGGAGAAGGGAGTCTTACCGAGAGCCACCGACAAGAAATCACCGTGGTTTTCTGCGATCTTCGTAACTTCACGGAGTTTTCATCGGTCGCCGAGCCTGAAGAGGCGATGTTAGTACTTCAGGAGTACTACAAAGCGATAGGCTCTCTAATACAGCGCTTCGAGGCCACTATCGAGCACTTCGCTGGAGACGGTCTCATGGCGTTCTTCAACGATCCGTTGCCCTGCCCGGATCCGGAGGCGCGCGCCGTTCGTATGGCAATTATGATGCAGCAGGACGTCGGTCGGCTCATCGAAGCGTGGAGCAAGCGAGGCATAAAACTGGGATTTGGGGTTGGAATCTCCTCTGGATACGCCACCCTGGGGCACATCGGCTCCGAAGAGCAGTTCCACTACGCGGCTATCGGTTCTGTTGCGAATCTGGCATCGCGCCTTTGCGATGAGGCTCGAAGTGGGCAGATCCTGATTTCCGAAGTGGTTTACGCGAAGGTGGAAGAGGTCGCAGAAGTCGAGCCGATTGGGGAACTCACGTTAAAGGGCTTCCCCAAACCGGTCCCCGTTCTTCAAGTGCTCGGACTCAAGTCAGATTCTGCTGATGTGCCAAGTTCAATCTCCGGGTAGTACTGTCGACCCCAGGCAGTGCTCGAGCATCCAGTGTGTCTAGAAGGGAAGTCCGCTGTAGGACCAGGTCGACAATTGGCGCTTCCGCGGAAGCGCTGGTCGGGGTGAGAGGATTTGAACCTCCGACCCCTGCCTCCCGAAGGCATGGCACGCACATCGGATTCAGTGGATATTCAGTGCCTTGTGGGGTGAATTCCACCGATTCCGCGAGCAGGGTTCTGCGGGGGTGTTCCTGCGCTCCGGCAGATGGAGAATCTCGTGCTCCTTCCTACCACTTACGGCCGGTACCGGAGTTCGTCGTCTATCCAGGCGTTGGTCGAGATTACGATTTCGTATAGTCCTCAAGACCGCCTCGTAGTCAACCATCCTGATACTGAGAGCTGGGGCAGTACAAGAATTCAGGACATTGGACTCGCCCCGCCCGCGGCATGGAGCGCTGGTGGTCCAAGTCCTGATTACAGGCTGGAGCGGGTCCCGGTGGAAGCGTCACTGCAATTGGATCACGTCCTGACGGATCCAATCTGACGGCACCGTGGACCCGAGCACAGCTGGAGATTCCCTCTACCCGCCCATGCCGGGGAATCTTCGGCAATCTCCGCTCTCTCCGGAACTAAAGCCGTCGGCACAATGGCCGATATATCTGAATACTCGGCCAACAGGCGGACTACCGAAACGGGATTAGTATTTAACTTGCGGGGTGCGGCTCCCGCTAGTATATTGCGCGCGCTGCCGGATGCGGCTGACAGATTTCTGGCTACGCAACAAAGTTACCGGTTGATTTATTCGTGAACTGCAACGCTATGACACGGCTGTTGGCGCGTCTTTTGATCGTTGTTCCCATGCTGTGGGTCGTCAGTCCCTGGCACGTCATGAATCATCAGACGACCCGGTCCGATACGGGAAGTGCTCACGTTCACGAAGCGGAAACCGGATTCGTGAAATCGGGTCAGCTCACCATCGATGGCAGCGGGACGGAATTTGACGAGCCTGATTTCGCCGAAGGTGCCCCCCATTGCGACAGCGGCCCGTGTGCTGCATCTGTCGACATGGGGGACAAATTTGTCGGAATGAAGCTCGCGAGCCGCTATGCGGCTTTTCACGAACAGAGATCCGGGGTTCCGGAACCACCGCTCACACGCCCTCCCAGACTCTCTCCGGCGGCCGGATAGGCGCCGACACCCGCCTACTCCCGGCAGCCGCCACCAGGTAATCGATTCCACGAGATCGCAGCGATGCGCGTGCGGCGTGCACACCGTACGCGCACGTGGTCGCAGGACTGGAATCGTACGCAACCGAGTTCGAGTTAAGCACATCATCAACTATCGACCGAAGTAACTAAGGGAATGAACATGTTCAATAGGAAGCCTTTCTATCTCACTATCCTCTTAATGGTATCGGGCGGCGCGATGGCCGACGCAGGCCATAGCCATGGCTCGATGATCGGAACCCTCGCCAAAGCCGGTGACGCCACACGCACCATCGAAATCGAGATGACCGACAATCGCTACAACTACAGGCACATCGATGTGCGCGAGAACGAGACCGTGCGCTTCGTGATTCACAATCAGGGGCAACTCGTCCACGAGTTCAATATCGCAACTCGAAAAATGCACGCGGCGCATCAAGGTGAAATGTTGGCGATGATGCAGTCCGGTCAAATGACACCTACCACCGTAATGCACGGACATGGGGGGATGAAGGGGCACGACGACCCGAACTCGGTCTTGCTGAATCCCGGTGAATCGAAAGAGCTCGTGTGGAAGTTCGGTGCGGCTGGAAGTGAGCTCGAGTTTGCCTGTAACGTGCCCGGTCACTACCAGGCGGGCATGACGGGACAGTTTCGCTTCAAGGCAGACTGAGCGGTGAGGCGACGAAGGCGCAGGCAGTATCTGCCTGCGCCTTCCAACGAGACGAATATCACCGAGTCCCGAGCCAATGGGTAAGCGCAAACGCAGGGCAAAGGTTTCGCCTCGGGCCGAAGCCCAGGTCGTGCGGGCACGGCAGCGCTCCCCGGCGAAGAAACGGAAACTCGCTATCTCTGGTGCACTCGCCGCACTCGCGATCGCCGCTACCGCCGTGTTCATATTGTTCGGCGGTGGCTCGGGAGGGTCTTCTCGGCTGGCTGTCGAGGTCCCGGAGCTGACTGCCCTTGCCCAGCGGGGCGCCCGGGGATTCGAAACAAAGTGCGCGCAATGCCACGGCACCAACGCCGCAGGCAGCAGCAACGGGCCACCGCTGATACACCGCATCTACGAACCTTCGCACCACGGGGATGCGGCCATCCGGCGCGCGGCCCGATTTGGTGTCCGGCCGCATCACTGGAATTTCGGCGCAATGCCGAGGGTCGATGTCTCGGATCGCGAGCTGGGCGCGATCATTGCGTACATCAGAGAGCTGCAACGCGCCAACGGGATCCGCTGACGGCAGGAACCGGATTCCGAAAAGCGCCGTATCTGCGACCGGGTAGACCCGGCAATGTGCGCCGGATCCTAGTGCGCGTTTGACTTCCGCGCCTGAATGCCGGAACCTGATGCCAACGTCGTTCGGCCGAGGGCATACCGCCACCGCGCACCCTCATCCGAATCGACGAGGTGTCACGCAAATGGCGGACCTGCACGCAACGAGTGTGTCTTCGCAGGTGACTGCGGGGCGACGATTCGGCATCGCACCGGACGACGCCGATCTCGGTCGGCCGCTCGCCGAAATCCAGGGCGCAGCGCTCCCGCCTCTGCCGAAATCCGGTGCGGTTCAGCGCTTTGCGGCGGCGATGGGGATAGTCCTCGCAGTAGCGCTCGCACCAGCCGGCGAATCAATCGCTTCGACGCACGAGAGCAGCCACGACGTCGCGAAGTGGCCGCGCGCCTCCGCGAGTCTTCGACAATCCGGTTTGCCGGTCGCCGAGATCGTGCATGCCGCGAGACAGGATCTCGCGGAACGGGGCGCCGACCCCGCAGCTTCATCGCTCGAGTTCGCCCGCTGGTTGCAGGCGACGATGTCTGAACCGGAGATCGACCTGGAGGCAGAACGCGGTGTGGAGATCCTTCGGACCTTCATGTCACAGCCGGACCGCAATGTGACCGACTTCTGGTCCGAGTTCTCGCTGGCGGCCTTCCAGCAGATTGCCGGCGACAATCTGGCAGTCGCCGATACACTCGGGCGTGCGCTGGAACTCGCGGCTTCCGAGGACGTGCCTTCGGAGATAGTCGCCAGGACCAGGGGCATAATGGGCCACGCCCAACAGGCAGGCGGCAGGCTGGAGCAGGCGAGGCAGACCTTCGAGTTCCTCGAGGGCAATCCTGCCGAGCGGGTCCACGCCACGGTGCATCTGGGTGAGATCGCGTTGTTCACCGGTGGCATCGGCGCGAGTCTCGATATCTGGTTGAATCATCCCGACGGTATGGCGGCAGGCGTGGCCGTGGTTGCCGACGAGGCCGACGCACTGTGGCGGCCGAATCCCGGGCGCTCCTACCGGCTCGTCGTCGAGGCGCTCGCACGCATCGACCGGCGGCCCGCTACGGCACCCAGCGCGGAGCTGGAAACGGCCATCGCCAGACTCAAGGCACGCACCCGCGAGAACGCCATTCTCCCCTGAATGCCACCGGTGCTCTCTGCGCCTCGCCTGGTGGGGCGCTTGACTCCGTACTATGGTACGGACTCCATACTGCCCCCCGGGGAGCAGAATCTGATGACCGATTCGACCATCAGTAAAGCGGCCCGCGACGCCGGTGTTGGCGTCGAGACCATCCGCTTCTACGAACGCAGGGGGCTCATCGACCGGCCGCCGAAGCCTGCCACCGGCGGCTACCGCCGTTACCCGGACGAGACCGTAGAGCGGATTCGGTTCATCCGGCAAGCGCAGGAGCTCGGGTTCTCTCTCCGCGAGATCGGGGAGCTGCTGTCACTGCGAGCAGATCCCGACGCCGACTGCGCCCTCGTGCGCGCACGTGTCGAAGAGAAGCTCGGCGAGATCCGACGCAAGGTCGAGAAACTCGAACAGCTTCAGGCCGCACTCAAACAACTGATTGCAGCCTGTCCCGGTGAGGGAGCTGTTCGCGCGTGCTCGATCATCGAAGCGCTCGAGGATGCAGACAACTGACATTCAAGGAGTCTTACCGATGGCTGCAAAGCGAAAAATCGAGATCTTCAGCGCGGGATGCACTGTCTGTGAAACCGCAGTCGCACGCATCAAAGAGCTTGCCTGTCCGTCGTGCGAGGTAACCGTGCTCGACATGCAGAAAACCGAGGTGACACAACGTGCCGAGGCCATGGACATCCGCTCGGTTCCCGCGGTCGTTATCGACCGGAAACTCGCCAGCTGCTGTGCCGGCCGCGGAATCGACGAAGACGTGCTGCGCGCGGCGGGACTCGGAAAGCCGATCTGACGACTCCAGATTTCAAGCTAGATATCGTTGTCGGGAATCGTTCGCCGTCGCTGAGCCTCATCGAGCATGAGAATCACGCGGCCCAGGCTACCGACATCCATGTTGGACCACCCGACGGTAATTGCGCCGTCGTTCCACTTTATCCCGAGTGCAACGCCTTCGATTTCATTCAGATTCTCTAGGCCGCTTTGAAAGATTTCCGCGGGGGTTGTGCCGTACAGGCTTTCAATTTTGCTCATATCGCCGCTCAAGCACAGTTATAGGGCTCATGGTCAAGAGAACGATAATGATCGCGCTCGTCGACAGAGTCGCCAGGTGTTTTCTATTCGTCACATACAGTCCATATGGTTTGGTCCCTGACAGGCGATAATGCGGGCGCTCCAGAGACTCTTGATGTAGGCGACGAGATCCGCCGCTTGTTCTTCTGAAAGAGCGCCCCGCCACATCGGCATACGTACCCGCGTACGGGGCGTTCCATCCAGGATAATGCTCATGAGTTGCTCATCACCGTGATGCCAGGCATGCGACGTTTCATTCAACGGCATTGCTTCCACCAGATCCGGCCTGCGAATGCTCCAGGGCACCGTCGGCTCCCCGACTCCATCGCGCTTATGACATGCGATGCAGTAACTGTTATACAGTTGCCTTCCCCTTTCCACTGATTCCGGATCGGGAGGCTTGCCTGTCTCGGCCCGGGCGAAACCCGTGATCAAGAGCAAAAGCAGGGTAATCACCGGCAGTTGCAGGCTGTATGTACGAGAGACCGCGGCTGACGGGCTATGGAGGAAGTTCATTTCTCATTAAGCGTGGCAGATTACTCAGCGTTTGAAGCTACGTGTAATCGGGCATTGTTCCTTGATCGGGATCACGCGGCCGGCCAATCCCGCCGATCCAATGGAAGCGGTTTGACTCACGATGACACTCAGCCCCCCTCGGAATCGGACAATGCCTCGAGCCGGACCCAGGACACGCCGTTGTTGTTGCTTGCAATGACTTCCTGTGCGTCCGTAATGGCATACATCCGACGCGCGTCGCCCGAATCGACGGCGATATGCAGCAACGCCTGCCCCGAAAAATCGTTACTGACGAACTCCCACCGGAGTGAAGGTTCTTTCATTCGCAACAGGCCGATGCCCGGCATATAAGCAAGGATGATGCCATGGGTCGTGTCCTGTACGAGTGTCGCCAGCGTGCGTTGCGCGTGCGCCGGCTGCCAGGTAGCTCCACCGTCGATGCTGAACAGCAGCCCCTGCTCAGTGGCGGCGTAAAGACGGTCGCGATCGACGGGGGAGGCGGCGAGGTCGATGAGACCATCCGGAATCGGTGCCACGAGTTCCCAGGTCTTCCCGCCATCTCGACTTAAGTGCAGGCCGCTATCGGCCACGTAAATCGTCCGCGGATCGGGCCGACTGACGGTTATGTGATGATAGTCGTCCTGCGCCGCGGAGCCGACTGCGTGCGATTGCCATGTCCTGCCGGCATCTTCCGAAGATATGAATCCCAGATTGCCACCGCCCTTTGGATGGCCGCTCGCGAACAGAACATGCGGATTCACCGGATGAGAGGCAAAACCCATGATGTCGAAGTCTTCCGTGGAAACCCGCTTCGCCAGCCCATCCGAAGATGCGCGCAGAATTCCGTCGTGAGTCGCAAGAAGAACGCTCGATGCGCGGTCCGGATCGACGGCGATGCCATGAATGTGGGTGTTTCTGCCGACATCCGAAATTGGCATCGCCTGCTCTGCGGCGGGGTCGCAGGCACCGACGAGAATCGAAATCGCAGCCGGGAACAGAGTCAGCGCCGGCCGTTCAAGAACCACACTCATCGGGACTTCAGCTCTTCCGCGGCCAGCCCGCTGAACTCGGGCAGTCCACTCCCGATTCTCGAGCTCCGGTACCTGCGCTGCATCGCCCTTGGCCGGAATCTCAGGGCAGAGGCGTATAAATCTCGTTTACAGACGACGCCGAGCCGCCGGGAGTCCGCCCTCCGGCAATGACGTATATGCGGCCCCCGACGGTCGCTGCTCCCAGACCGTGACGGGCAGTCGGCAACGGTGCGCCGACGGCGCGCCAACGGTCGTTCGCCGGATCGTAAACCTCGACCTCGTCAAACGTCCCCTTCGGCTCCTCACCACCGAACACGTAGATTTGCCCGTTCAACGCGACGGCGGAAATGCCGCTGCGCGGTGTCGGCAGCGGCGCGCGCGATTCCCAGCGATCTGTCTGCACATCGTAGACTTCGTTTGCACCGAGATTCCGTGCGTAGCTTCCATCGATGCGGCCGCCGACCACGTACAGCCGTCCCGCCACGACCGCGACCGACAGATGATCCCTGGGTGTCGGCAACAGTGCCCGCGCTTCCCAGGCGTTGCGACGCGGGTTGTAAACGTCGTGACGCGGTGTGTTCCGTCGATTCCGGCCACTGCCGCCAATCACGTGGATTCGGCCGTACATCACGGCGGCCACGAGAGCACCGCGCGGAGTCGGGAGCGGCGCCAGCTCACGCCAGCGATCACCGGATGGATCGTATTCGTAGACCGAATCCACCGGATTCCAACCGCCGACGTACCCTCCGAGCACGATCAGCTTGCCGTCGAGGGCCACGGCCGCGGCGTGATGAATGGTACGGGGCAGCGGGGCCCCACGGGACCAGCGGTTCGATGCCGGATCGTAGATCTCGAGCGCAGGACCGCCGCCGAATCCACCGGCAACATAGATCTTCCCGTCAACTTCCGCGACCGCCACTTCCGAGCGTGCGGACGGCATTGGTGCGCCGTTGCTCCACTGCACGGCCGCTGTCGCTGGCGTGGAGACGAGTATCCAGGCAGTGACGACTATGCCGCACGCGCCCATTGCAGAACGATTCGCATTCATCCGCTTGCTCCTCCGAAACGCACGCCTCACACAGATAGGTCGACCTGTTACGCGGCCCTATCCGGGCGCGGCCGTCACTACGATCTGGCCCTCCATGCCCTTCTCACGGTGGTTTTCGAAGAACAGAAACTGCTCGTCGCAGTAAAAACTGTAGGTGCCCGGTCGGGTAGGCTGGAGCACGATACTTACTGATTCACCAGTAGGCACATCCGTCCTGATGTCTATCCCGGCCTCTGGAGCTTCGACGACGAAGTTGTGAGATATGAACGTGTCGCGATTGGTGAGAATCAGTTCGACCTTCCCGCCGGCGGCAATTGAAACTGTTTTCGGATGAAATTGATAGTCACCAAGATCCACTTCAACGCGTTGAAGCCCGGGATCGTCTTGGGCGGCCAACGCCATAACAGAGGCGAGCATCAACAGCGCCGTAGCGAAACCCAGACCGGTCGCCGTCGTCCAGCCAGAATTATGCATCTGATCAATCCTCGAGTTGAGATACGGGCGAAGTGCCGTATCCGTTTCGACCAGCGACATAACAAGCAGTTCCGAAGTTTCGACACTGCTCGTGGAAAGATTACCAAACCGTATAGTTGTGGAGGTCGGCGCGTAAACTGCAATCTGGATACTGTTTGCTGGCGTAAAGGAGCGAGAGTCGTCGCCGGTATGACAACAGCTGGGAAGCAGGAGCCCCAATAGGGATGTGATGTGGGCCTTATCGCTTGCATGCCTGACGCGCTTCGCGGAATACGTTGATGATTGACGAACAGTACGTGTGGATCGTCTGGGCCGGGGCCTTCCTCCTGCCATGGTTGCTGCTCTGGATCGCCTTCCCGGCCCACCGTCGCGCCATGCTGTGGGCGAGCATTTTCACCACGCCGTTTGGACTCACCGAGCCCCTGTTCGTGCCGGAATACTGGAGCCCGCCGAGCCTGTTCGATCTGGCGCTCAAGACCGGATTCGACATCGAGAGCTTGGTGTTCTGCTTCGGTATCGGCGGAGTTGCTGCTGTGCTTTACAACGTTCTGATGGCCGCGAAGCTCGAGCCGCTGTCGGATGAGGAGCGGCGTTTGCCTCTGCACAGGCATCACTACAAGGCGCTAGCCGCACCATTCATTGTTTTTCCGCTGCTCTACTTGTTACCTGTGAACCCCATCTATCCAGGCATTGCGGCGATGATTGTGGGCACGGTCACCACGATTCTCTGCCGCCCCGATCTCAAGACCAAGACCTGGGTGGGAGGCATCGTGTTCATGGTCTACTACACCATGTTCGTGCTGGGTCTCGAATGGCTCTCGCCCGGGTATGTCGAGCGGGTGTGGAACCTGAGCGCACTTTCGGGGCTGCTGGTCGGACCGATTCCGCTCGAGGAGCTGGCCTTCGCTATCGCATTTGGAATGTACTGGTCCGGCGTTTACGACCACTTCTCCTGGCGCCGACCTGTCTCTGAGCCGAAGCCAGATCCGATCCAGCACAGACCCGAGGCGTAGCGCGACCAGGGCCAGGAAGCCGCGATTCCCGATGGGGAATGTTCGAGACGGAGCGCTGAATGACAGGAGAGACAACCGTGAATATTGCCAATCATGATGAAGACCCGCTTTCCGCCGAGGAGCTGATGCGGCTCGATGCGTACTGGCATGCGACCAACTATCTCTCGGTGGGACAAATCTATTTGCTCGACAACCCTCTGCTTGCCGAGCCCCTAGTTCCAGAGCACGTGAAGCCGCGTCTACTCGGTCACTGGGGCACGACGCCGGGTCTGAATTTCATCTACGCGCACCTGAACCGTCTCATCAAGGAGCGAGAACTCGACATGATCTATGTCACCGGACCGGGCCACGGTGGGCCCGCTTTGGTGGCGAATACCTGGCTGGAGGGTTCCTACAGCGAGTTTTACCCGAATGTGCCATGCAACGCCGAGGGCATAAAACGGCTGTTCAAGCAATTTTCGTTTCCTGGAGGAGTGCCAAGCCATGTGGCGCCAGAGACGCCCGGCTCCATCCACGAGGGCGGTGAACTCGGTTATGCGCTTTCCCACGCATTCGGCGCAGCTTTCGACAATCCCGAGCTGATCGTCGCCTGCGTGGTTGGTGACGGCGAAGCCGAAACCGGTCCGCTGGCGGCCGCGTGGCATTCGAACAAGTTCCTCAACCCTGTTCACGATGGGGCCGTATTGCCGATTCTGCACTTGAACGGTTACAAGATCGCCAACCCGACATTGCTTGCCCGCATCAGCCGCGAAGAGCTCGAAAGCCTCTTTGTGGGCTACGGGTACCAGCCCCACGTCGTCGAAGGCTCGGAACCGGCCACGATGCATCAGGCCATGGCGGCAACCCTGGATCGCGTGATAGCAGGGATTCAAGACATCCAGGCCGCATCCCGGCGGGAGGGTCTGGTCGAGCGCCCGCGCTGGCCGATGATCATCTTGCGTACGCCCAAGGGGTGGACAGGTCCCGAAGAAGTCGATGGGCAGATAACCGAAGGCCATTGGCGTTCCCATCAGGTGCCTCTCGCCAAGCCTGCGGAAAACCCCGAGCATCTCGCACAGCTCGAGGCCTGGATGCGGAGTTACCGCCCGGAAGAGCTCTTTGACGAGAGTGGAGTGCCACGCAAGGAGATCACGGCGTTGGCGCCATCTGGCGCGCGACGCATGGGGGCTAACCCCCACGCCAACGGCGGACTGTTGCTGAAAGATTTGCGTCTACCCGATTATCGAGATTTTGCCGTCGACGTGCCTGAACCAGGCGCAGTTCAGGCAGAAGCGACGCGCATGATGGGCTTATTCTTGCGCGACGTCGTGCAACTCAACGAGAGCACGCGTAACTTCCGAATTTTCGGCCCGGACGAAACCGCATCGAATCGCCTGACGGCGCTATTCGATGTCACAGACCGAGTCTGGCTCGCCGAGATCTTGCCGGAGGACGTGGATTTAGCCAACGACGGGCGCGTAATGGAGATACTCAGTGAGCACACCTGTGAGGGTTGGCTCGAGGGCTATCTGCTCACCGGGCGCCACGGATTCTTCTCGTGCTATGAGGCATTCATTCACATCGTCGACTCGATGTTCAATCAGCACGCGAAGTGGCTGAAAGTTGCCACCAAAGAAATCCCCTGGCGTCGCCCCATTGCTTCGTTGAACTATCTACTCACGTCGCACGTCTGGCGCCAGGACCACAACGGTTTCTCCCATCAGGATCCCGGGTTTATCGATCACGTCGTCAACAAGAAGGCCGACGTCATTCGCGTCTACTTACCTCCCGATGCAAACACGCTACTGTATGTGACGGACCTGTGCCTGCGATCGCGCAATCTAGTTAATGTGATCGTGGCTGGCAAGCAAAAGCAGCCCCAGTGGCTCGCAATGGAGGCGGCGATCAAGCACTGCAGCGCAGGCGTCGGAATCTGGGAGTGGGCAAGCAACGATCGAAAAGGTGAGCCGGATGTGGTGATGGCGTGCGCGGGCGATGTACCGACGCTCGAAACCCTCGCGGCCGTCAGCCTGTTGCGCGAGCATGTTCCCTCAATCAAAGTTCGCGTCGTTAACGTCGTGGACTTGATGACGCTACAGCCCAAGGAGGAGCATCCGCACGGTCTCTCGGATAAAGACTTCGACACGCTGTTCACTCCCGATAAGCCAATCATCTTCGCCTATCATGGCTACCCTTGGCTCATTCATCGCCTGACCTACCGGCGCACCAACCACCGAAACCTGCACGTGCGCGGTTATAAGGAGGAAGGTACTACCACGACTCCGTTCGACATGGTGGTACGAAATGACCTGGACCGGTTTCGTCTGGTCGGCGACGTCATCGATCGGGTACCACGACTCCGCTACAGAGCTGCTTATGTCAAGCAATTCGTCCGTGACAAGCTCATCGCGCACAAACGGTACATCATCGAGCACGGTGAGGACATGCCGGAAGTCAGGCACTGGCAGTGGCAAGACGCGACCACTGGCGGCGTCGGCCGAGGAGCCGAATGATGGCCGACGCCGGCGATCACCTTCCACATGCGATCCACGAGCCAATCGGCGCCATTAACGAGAAAGCCGCCGGGTGAGAGGGGCGGCGCAGCCGAACTCCGGGAGTTCGCGGGCGCAGGCCTGCCAGTCTGAGACTCACCACCAGTACGCCGCGACCAGCAACAGGCCGGCAATCAGGTGGATGCCGATGGTCAGCGCATTCACCTGCAACAGCTGATACGGTAATCGCTGCCGATCGGCATCGGGCTCATTCCACTTTTCGAGCTAGGCGTTTGCCAGTCGACTGGCGTAGAAGAACAACGGAACCGCCAACATGGCGAGGAACATCCGGTCGGCCTCGTCCAGAATACCGTCGATTTTCTCATCGAGAGCGGCGACCGCCTCGGAATTAAATTCGACGCCCGTCATGTTCGGGTCACCTCTCTTCACCCCCTGGACGCGGTTCTCATCTCCTCGCGATGCATGGGCGAGAGCCTATTTTCCGTGCTCGGCTTTTTCGAGAAACTTCTCACGCGGCTCGATCTCGGCGTGGACGAGGTTGTAGTGGCAGGCGATGCAGGTCAATCCCCGCTCGCGGGCGTCTGCATGCTGACGCTGGCCGCGTGTGCGTTCGGGCTCGATTGCCACCTCGTCGTGACAATGGCGGCAGGTGGCACTATCGGTTTCGAGCAGCCAGTCGCGGACCGTGTTAGCCCGCTCGTCTCGGCCGCGCTCCCAGGCGCTGCGTTCCCCGAAGTCGTTCGTGAGCTCGGAGATGACGTCCTTGATGCCGCCTCTCAGGTGCGCCCAGGTCGAGGGGACGATGCCGTGGGGTATGTGGCAATCGGCACAGCCCGCGCGCACGCCGCTCCGGGTGGCGCGGTGGGCCGACTCGACGTACACCGGATCGCTCGTGACGTGGGCCTGCATGGAGTGGCAGGTCGTTCCACAGAACGCGTCGGAGGACGTGTATCGGTCGATGCGCTCGTTGGCGAGCACCGCCGTTACGGCGATGGCAGCGCCGACAACGCCGGCGAGAAGCATGCTGCGCCTCATTTTCATCGGCATTGTCGACGGCCGGCCCGTCGTATGATCCTCGATACCCGGCGATCGGTCAGGATCGCTCAAGGCACCCTGGTCGCCTCGATATTCGCCTCGGCGCCGAAACCGACCGTTATCGGCCAGTACACGTGGTGACCGCGGGTCGTGATGTTGTCGTCGTGCACGGCAAAGCCGAAGGTGTACACGCCGCCTTCTTTCAGCGCCTTGTCGTCGGGATTGGAGAGATTGAGCGGTCGCGTCCAAACCACCGTCCACATGCCGTCTTTCCAGGTGCCGCTGGCATGCTTGTTGTCAGCGGCCGATCCTTTGGTGTCCTCGCGGCTGGTGTAGTAGGCGGGGATCAGATCGCCTTCTTTCCAGTCGACGCTCGGGTCGAAGGGCGCGGCGTTCTCCTCGCGCACCAGACCGGTAGCTTTGTCGCGAATGCGATCCTCACGCGTTGCATTGCTGCCGTACTTGCCTGCATCGTACATGTACTTGGGCTGCTTGGCTTTCTTGTCCCAGTTCCTGCTGAACGGTCCCTTGCCGGCGTCCATCAGCCGATACTCGAGAACGTAAAAGTCATCGGCCATGCCCACGGGATTCGATCGGTGGCCCCGCCACTGCATGAGATCGAGGAATCCACCTTGCGTCTTGATCCGATCGATCTCCTCCCGGCTCGTGGTATTCGCCCAGTTGAGATCGGTGCGCGTTGACGGCAGGTACTTACGCACGTCCTTCTTCTTGAGGCCGCCATCACCGAGCAACGGATGCGCTTCGACCTCGGCCTTGTCGGCCTTGTCCTGCATATCCCGTTGACCGTCATGACATGTCAACCAGCAGCCTTGTGTGTCGAAATTCGGCACTGTGCCGTCGTCGATGAGCATCGACAGCCGGTCCTCGTAGATAGCCGGCTGCGTCCCATCCTGCACCACCGCGTCGAGCTTCGGATAGCCGTAGTGCTGCCACTCTTTTCCGTCGTAGCGGCTGAAGGGGTGGGCTTCCCCGGCGTAGGGATTGCGGGTCTTCCACTGAGCGCGCAGGTAGGCATTTTCGCTGTCGTACGCGATCTGCAGCGAAAGATCGATGGTCGCCTGCTTTCCTGTCACGGGCGTGGGCTCGAGACGGCCGCCGGAAACGATGAGCTCACCGATCTCCTGCTCCTCGCCCTCATGGCAGGACACGCAGCTGTCGCCTGCGGCGACCTTCTTGTCGGCCCGCTTGTGGTCCTTACTGAGCAGCCACTCGTAGCTGGATTGCCCGGGATAGAAGAGCTTGATGGTCTTCACCGGAATCTTGGACCAGTCCGTCGGCGCCGCGGCGAAGGCTGGCGAGGAAGTTGCCGCCGCCAGCGAGGTCGAAAACGTAACCGCGGCCGCCGAACGCACGATCTGCCGAACCGGGTGCATTTTGTCAGAGTGGGCAGACCCACTCACGCGACGGTCGATGATTCTTTTCATGTCGGATCTTCCGCTGGTTCAAGCTGGGAGGAAACGGATGCCAGCCGGGGCCGACTCCCGGTGTGCGCCGTGAACATTGCGAGCATCACCGCCGAAGCCAAGCCGACAGTGCGCGTCGCCATGCCCCTGGCGGAAGGAGCGCGCGACCCACACGGCGTCCGCCTCCCGCGTCGATGGAAATTCGAGCGTTTAGCCTAGGCCCATGAACCTCACCGACACATGTCCGGAACATTACGAAAAGTTGACCCACCTGGCCGGCGTCGACATCCGTTGCGTCGCACGCGGATGCGACCTACGGCTACGCGATGAACGGGGACGAGCCGTCCTGCTAGACGCCGCTGCGCTCCGCGCGCGATGCATATGAGGATCATCAGGCGCTCGGCGGGGACCGTGCGGCCAAATCGTCGGGCATATGCCTGGAAGAGTCGCGTGGCATGATGCTTCAGCCGCAGGGCCGCCATGGCCAAAGTCTTCCCATGGCGAGGTACGTGTAGGAAGCCGACCAAGCGATGAGAAGCAGTCCGTTGAGCGATTCGACACCAGTGAGGAAACGCAGGTGGCCGGTGGGAGCGACATCACCAAGACCCAGTGAGGTGTAAGAGGTCATCGAGTAGTAGAGGTAATCCATTGGGTCTCGGGACACCGGGCCAGTCAACGTTCCCAGCGACAGCATCTCGCCCACCATAAATCCGACCCCGTAGACCAGAGCTTCGATCACATGTGCAGCAAAGGCGATGGCAATGACGACTAGGACCCACGCTTCGAGACCCAGTCTCAAGCGCGGCACCAATGCGGACACTGCGTGCAGCACTCGATAGTGGAACTAGAACGTCGCAATCACGAGTATCAAAGCCAGCAAGATGCCAGTCAGCATGGATCTTCTCCATTTCAAATGAACGAGTTACTTGAGCATGCGGCCGAAGCGCCAGATACCCAGTGAAAATATCACCACGCCCAGAGCCCCCATGGCCAGCGCCTGTGGCCAGAGCTCCTTCATGCCGACGCCTTTGAGAAAAATTCCCAGCGCGATTTCCAGGTAGTAACGCAGCGGGCTCAGATACGAGATGAGCTGAATGGATTCCGGCATGCTCTCCACGGGCACCATGGTTCCCGATATGACGAACAGCGGAAAGATGAGGAAGAATCCAAGTATCAGGGCCTGCTGAAGGTTGCGGGCAATGGTTCCGAAAAGCAGTCCAATACCGAGGGCGCTGAACAGAAACAATGCCGAGAGGGCAAAGAACAGAAGCAGGCTGCCGCGTATCGGTACCTCGAACCACCAGGGAATCCACAGTGACAGCGCCAGGGATGCGAGGCTAACGACGAAGGTCGGTACGACCTTGGCGAGCATCAGCTCCAATGTCCGGAAGGGCATGACGAGCAGCTGCTCGATGGTGCCCACTTCCTTTTCCCAGGCGAGCGCAGCGGCCGGGTGAAGGATGGCGATCAGCATGACCGCCAGGACCAGCATGGAGACTACGATGAAGTTTCGGCTGGAGAGCGCCGGGCTGTACCACGCGCGCGGCTGGATCGTCAGTCGAGGTATGCCGCTGGCGCCTTCCCCGGCACGTTGCAGCCGTTCGATTTCCAGCTCGGCGCCGTAGGCCGTGACGATCCGTTTTGCATAGCCGAGCGCGATGAGAGCCGTGTTCGAATTGGAGCCGTCGAGCAACAGCTGTACGGGCGCGGGCAAAGCCTCGGCGATGCGGGTGGAAAAGTCGGGTGGAATTACAATCCCGACGGTGGTATGGCCCGCATCGAGCATCTGATCCAGCTCGTCGCGTCGCGATACCGATACCGGTCGCGTGAAGTAGGGAGTGCGGGCGAAGCGGACGATCAGCTCGCGACTTTCCTTGGAACGGTTCAGATCGTGAACAGCCAGAGAGATATTGGTGATATCGTAGGTGATGGCATAGACGCAGATCGCGATCTCCACCGCGATGACGTAGATGAACAGGATCACCATCGGCTTGTTGCGAAAGAACTGGATGAATTCTTTCCTGATCAAGGCGCCGATCGGTCCCATGGGTCAACCTATTTTCTTGCGGAAGCGTACGGCAGCGAGCGCCAGCAATGCCAGACTGTAGGCGATGAGGATGGCGGCGGCAGGCCACAGCAGCCCGATGCCGGCCCCCTTCAAAACGATTCCCCTGGCTATCTCGGTGAAATAGCGTGCGGGGAAAAGATACGTATACCCTTGAAAGGCCGGCGGCATGCTCTCGATGGCGAATAGAAAGCCGGAAAACAGAAATGCGGGCATGAAAGTCAGAACGATGGCCAGCAGCAGCGCCACTACCTGGCTTCTCGTCCAGGTGGATACCACCAGTCCGAATCCACAGGATGCGACCACGTAGAGCACGGACAAGGCGAGCAGCAAAAAAACGCTGCCGCGTATCGGCACGTGAAACCACAGCACCGCCGCCACCAGCAACAGAAGCATCTCGACAAAGGCGATGACGGCGTAGGGGGCGAGCTTGCCGAAGAAGAACTCCCAGGTCCGAATCGGGGACATGTAAATGTGCTGAATGGACCCTTGCTCCGACTCTCGCACCACGGCGAGAGCCGTCAACAGCGGTGGAAAGGCCATCAGGATGACGGCGAATAGCCCCGGGATGATGAAGTTCTCGCTTCGCAGCGCGGGATTGTAGCGAACGCGGGATTTGAGCTCGATAGCGCCCGACGGCGTTGGAAGTCTGCCATAACGGGCCTCGAGTGCGCGCCGCTGAAGCCGCAAGCCATAGGCTTGTGTAATCCCGTCTGCGTAATTGAGCGCAATGAGCGCCGTATTGGGGAAAGAGCCGTCCAGCAGAACTTGGGCGCTGGTGTGCGCGCCCTGGCGGAGATCGCGCGAGAACGTCGAGGGCACGACCAACACCATGCGCACCTTTCCTCGATCGAGCAGACTTTCGATGCCTATCGTGCTCGTCGGCGCTGCGCGAATACGGAAATAGCCGGACTCCAGGTAGCGCGCGATGTATTCTCGACTCTCCACGCTGTTGCTCTCGTCAACGACGGCCAGATCGATGGGCTTCACGTCCAGGGTGATGGCGTAGCTGAACAGGAACATCATGACCAGTGGCAGGAATATGGAGACGAACAGCGTGATGGGATCACGCAGGATCTCCCGACTCTCTTTCTTCGCTACCGCAAGAAATCGCGTGAAGGACGATCTAACCATCGGATGCCGCCCTTCGTTTTTCCACTTTGTCGATCAATCTGATGAATGCATCTTCCAGAGTGAACGGAATGACCTCGATCGCATCGACGGCGAGACCGGCAGACTGGAGGCGACCGACGATCGAAGCTTTGGCATCGACGGAGTCATCAACCAGCAGGTGCACGTGACGCCCGAAAAGACTTGCGCTCACGACCCGTGGCTCGAGCCTCGCGAGCGCCAGTGCGCCGAATGGATCCGCACAATCGAGCTCCAGCATGATTCCGTCGTGGCTGTCGAGCTTGAGCTCCTCGGGTCTTCCTTCGGCAATCAGCCGTCCCTCGTAGATGAGTCCCAGGCGGTTGCAGTGCTCTGCCTCGTCCATGTAGTGGGTGGTCACGAAAATGGTCACGCCAGCGTCGGAGAGCTCGCCGATCAAGTCCCAGAACTCGCGCCGCGATGACGGATCGACGCCCGCCGTCGGCTCGTCGAGAAAGAGCATCTCCGGTTCGTGGAGGACCGCGCAGCCGAGCGCCAGATGCTGCTTAACGCCGCCCGACAGCTCGCGGGCCAGACGGGACTCCTCGCCGCGTAGCCGGGTCATATCCAGAACCCAGAGCGCCCGCTCCGCCGCGCGTTCCCGCGACAGCCCGTAGCCGCGGGCGAAGAACGCCAGGTTCTGATCGACCGTCAAGTCGTCGTACAGCGAGAAGCGTTGCGACATGTAGCCGATTCGAGACTTGATTTTGGGCCCGCTGCGCCGCGTGTCTTCACCCAGCACTTCGCCGCTGCCCTCGGAGGGGGTGAGCAAACCGCAGAGCAGACGAATGGTGGTCGTCTTGCCCGAACCGTTGGGGCCCAGAAATCCAAAAATCTCTCCTCGGTCGACAGACAGCGACAAATTGTCGACGGCCACGAAATCGCCGAATCTGCGCGTGAGGCCCTGTAAGCGCACGACGCTCTCCGCGATAAGCGGCGAAGGTGTCGCGCTGACCATGCCGCCGCTCGGGGGAGATCGAGCATCCCTGGCCCCGGCCTTGGTGACCATGGAAACGAACACGTCCTCCATCGACGGCGAGATACGGTGGAATTCGAGCTCAGCGCTCTTGTTGCCGAATACCTCGGAGTCACGCAGTGCCGTTGGAAAGTCCAGTCCTTTCGGCGTCAGCACGTGAACGCGATCGCCGATGCGATGTGCGTGATCCGCAAGCTGGTTGTCGACGATGCGTGACAGCGTACGTGCGGAGATCCGCGCGCGGGTCTCCCAGACATCTTCGACCATGGCGAGCCGCAGGGATGCCGGCGTATTGCAGCGAAGCACCCGGCCCGAGTGGAGGAGGGCGACCCGCTGACAACGCTCCGCCTCGTCCATGTATGGAGTGGAGACGACGAGCGTCAGGCCACGTCCCACGAGCTCGTAGAGAATTTCCCAGAGTTCCCGGCGCGAAAGCGGATCGACGCCAGTCGTGGGCTCGTCCAGCAGCAACAGCTCGGGTTCGTGAATGAGGCTGCAGCACAAATGCAGCTTCTTCTGCATGCCCCCCGATAGTTGTTGCGCCCGGCGACCGCGAAACGGCGCAAGACGACTCCATTCGAGCAGGGTCTCCTTGCGCTGATCGCGAAGCTTGGCCGGTACGTTGTAGAGGTCGGCGAAGAAATCCAGGTTCTCCTCTACCCCGAGGGTGCCGTACAGACTGAATTCCTGAGAGACATAGCCGATGCGTGGTCGTAGTAGCTCGGCGTCGGCGATCGCGTCGTGACCCAGAACTACCGCCCGACCCGCGCTGGGATCGAGAAGCCCGGCCAGCAGTTGGAGCAAGGTCGTCTTTCCTGCTCCGTTCGGCCCGACGAGGCCGAAGATCTCGCCTTCCTTGATGTCCAGATCGACGCCGTCAAGAGCGGCCGTCTGCCGGAACCGCTTTGCGAGCCCCTGCATCGAAATTGCCGTGTCCATCCCCTCAATCCATCCCGTCCTCCCAGGGGCTTCCTGCCTGCCAGCGGATGCGCGCATCCACCGGCATGCCCGGTTTGAGTATTCCTTCCGCATCTCGAATCGCGAGCTTGATCGCGAAGACGAGCTTGGTTCGCTCGTCGGGCATGTGAATGTCCCTGGGTGTGAACTCCGCCTGTTGCGAGACGCGACTGACGTCGGCGTCGAAGTAGCGGCCGGAGAAACCGTCCGCGTAGAGTCTGGCCGGGTCTCCGAGCTTTACCTTGGCGATGTCCTGCTCTGCCACGTAGACTTTCGCGTACAGGTTCTCCATGTCCATGAACGTCACGATGGGTGTTCCCGGCGCGACGATTTCACCAGTCTCTACCAGCCTCTCTAGTACCGTGCCGTCAAAGGGTGCCATCACACGCGTGTCATCCAGGTTAGCGCGGGCGAGGGCGACGTTCGCTTCCTCCGACTGCATCCGGGCGCGAGCCATCTCTATGCCGGCGGCGGCTTCCTCGAGGCGTGCCGCGATGGTTTCCACTTCCTTGCTGCGCAGCGCCACCGTCGTTCGGGTGGTCCGGGCGCGGTTCAGGGCCTGCTCCGCCTGGGCCACCTGCTCTCTGGCGGCCTCGACGGCGGTCTCTGCAACTTCTTCGCGACTCCGGGCGTCATCGAGGGTTTCGGCGGACACCACCTTTTCGGAGGACAGCTGCTCGTAACGGGTTCGATCCCTGGCGCTTTTCGTCAAATCAGCTTCCGCGTGGCGCAAATGCGCTTGCGCCACTCCGAGGCCGGCCTTAGCTTCACCAATCTGCGCGCGGGAGTTCTCCTCGGCTTGTTTCATGGCGAGTTGTCCGGCCTCTAGCTCGCGTTCCAGAGAAGCTACCTTCGCACGTGCCAGAGCGACTTGCTCGCGAGCCATGTGTAGGAGATGCTGGGCTCGTTCGAACTCGGCCTCCCGCTGATCGGATTGCATCTCGGCGATGAGCGCGCCGGCCTCGAGCCTGTCTCCCTCGCGCGCGGGCATGAGAATGATACGGCCACCGGACTTCGAGCCCACCCTGGCCAGATCGCCTTCCACACGGCCACTGATCAGGAGTACTCCCGGCGGGGTCGGCGGTGGTTGCAGGTAAAACCACGACGCGCCACCGACGATGAGCAGAATCACGATCCCCGTCGTGATTTGCCATTTGAGTGGTCGAGAGACTTCGGGCGTCATGCCGCTCGCTCCATCTCCAAGGTCATGCCGTGTTGCTTGACGACTTTGATCTGCTCACCCACCTGCAGCCGATCTGCGCTGAGCGCCTGCCAGATCTCACCACCGATGCGTACCCGCGGGCCCTTGCCGCCGACATCGATGACGACTCCAGACCGTCGCAGCAGGGAATGCACACCGGTGATCTGCGGTAAACGCATCACGCGTACGGTAGCGACGTAGAGCAGCATCGAAAGCAGGAGTATCAGGCTATAGGCGGGCACGGCAATCCAGAGTGGCAAAAACCAGAAAATCGAAAGCGCGAATACGGGCGAGAGCAGGATCAGATGACACATCGCTACTTCCCCTCGTCACGAGCCGCCGATGCTTTTGCTTGTGGTGCCGTCGAGCAGAAGCCCTGAGCTTCCACGCCGAGGGCGGCGTTGAATTTACTCGACAGATTTTGAAATGCGATCAACGCCGTCAGTTCGATTATCGCGTCCTCGTCGAAGTGGACGCGCAGGCGTTCGAAGTGTCTCGCGGTTGGCTGAACGTCCGAGTACGTCATGGCCTCCGCAAAGGAAAGCGCCGCCTTCTCGCGCTCGTGGAAACGAGCACTGGTTTCGAACTCGGCGAGCTCCGCGAGCTTTGCCTGGTGAGCGCCGCGCTTCAGCACGCTGGCGGAATTGATGTCGACGCAGAAGGCGCACCAGTTGATCTGCGACACGCGTACCGTAACCAACGAGCGTAGCAGCGGCTCGATGGGCGAAGAACGCCGGTCGAGAGCCCCATAGAGCAGCGCCAGGGTGGCGAACACCTTCGGCGAGCGCCCCCACAGTCTCGCGGGCTCCAGCACGGCGCCGTAGCGTCGTTTCTGATTCCAGAAGAACAGCCTGACGTACCACGGGAAATGATGATCAACAGATGTGTCGATGAACGACCTCATGGCCTCCTTCCCGCTTTCGGTTGAGATGGCCGTCTCTTGCGGCGCTTGCATGTTGTGCGTCCGCAAAGCTCACAAGGCTGCTGCTCCGTTGCTCCGCGCCCGCAGCCCGGGCGTAGCTCGCGCCGACCAGCGAGCAATCCGACCGCGAGACCTGCAACGGCGAGAGCGAAGATAATCAAGCTTGCAATGTAGATCGTCACCATCTGCTCCGGCTCCATTGCGTCAGTCGCTCGCCAACCGACTTCGCGACTGGAGAATGCTGCGGGGTTCCACTCCGGCTCGACGTGCGTGTGAGCGGCCGCTGCATGAGTCGAAGTATCCAATCATGCGCTTTTTGCTCCCGTGAGCTGCCTGCGTACCGCTTCGGCGATGACGGCGCTCACGTCGATGCGGTTGGTGTGGTGCGCAATGGTGTTGCAGGTCACGATGTCGGCGGCGCCGGCATCGCGAAGCGCGGACTCGGCGTCGCCTGCGAGCACAGCGTGAACACCGACGCACACGGGCGCCGCGAGGCCGGCGCTGAGCAGATGCTTCACCGTCTCGATCATGGTGCGCGCCGTCGAGACGATGTCGTCGACGAGAACCGGCGTATGGTCACGCCAGCGCTCGAGCTCCGGCACCGACACCTCCACGTCACGATCGCCGTGGCGCACCTTTTCCAGCACGACGTGCGGCGCTCCCGCCTGCCCGGCAACGGCCGCCACCCACTGGGCGCTTTCGCTGTCCGGTCCCACCATCAGCGGGCGTTCGACATGATCCCTTATCCAGCTCGCGATCAGGGAAGCGGCGGACACCGCGACGGCCGGCACGGCATAGACGACGGCGAGGGACGACAACCGATGCAGGTGCGGATCGACCGTGACGATCCAGTCGAGCCACGACGACAGGAGCCGCGCGAAGCTGACCGAGGTAACGGCTTCTCCGGGCTCGAAACGGGTGTCTTGACGCATGTAGGCGAGATAGGGACAGACGATCCCCACCTGCGAAGCGCCCAGATCCCGTGCGGCATCGGCCGTGAACAACAACGGCAGTAGCTTCGCGTCGGGCCGGTCCAGCGTGCACACGAGGATCACGCGGCGGCCCGCCACGTCGCCGCCGATGCGTACGTGCGTCTCGCCGTCGGGAAAGTGCCGCAGCTCGAGATCACCGGTCTCGCCCTCGAGCAGCCGCGCCAGCGAGCCGGTCATGGCTTCGTTTCCCGGAAGCGCGAGGAGCAGCGTATCCATCACTCGATCTCTGCAGGCAACCTCATCGCTGCTACTTCGACAGCAGGCGCTTGCGCTCTTCGAACTCCTCCTTGTCGATTTCGCCTCGCGCGAATCGTTCCTCGAGAATCTCGAGGGCCCGGTTCTCCCGTGGTGCCTGTTCACCTATGCGGCCCGGCCCGCTGCCAATCCAGCGCACGGCGAGAACGATCAGCAGGATGAGTCCGGCCCAGAAGAGCAACATCATGACGGAGCCGAAGAACATGTGGCCCCACCCCCAGCCGTCGTGCCAGCCGCCTCCCCACGTATCGGCCTGCGCCGATGCCGACAGCGCCGGCAGCATAAGCGCGGCGCTCAGGGAGGCCAGAACCGAGCGCCTGCGGTTGATTGGATTTCGCATATGCATCTCCCTCGATAGAAATCTGAACGGGTGGCGCAGTCGCCGTCACCGCTCGGCCAGCCGGATCATGTCGGCGTTCGCACCAGCATAGGTGAGCGCATAGTCGAGCTCGCCGCGGGTCTCCGCGTGCACCGTGAACAGGGGCTCGCCGAGGGCGACGGTGGCACCGGTTCGAATGTGCAGCGCCACGCCCGCGCATTTCGCGTAGGGCGCGCCGGCAAGCTTGGCGAGCCGCGCCATGCGGCGATTGTCGATGGCGGTGACGGTGCCCGCGTGCGCGGCCGGCACCTCGCTTGTATGGACCGCTGCCGGCGGTGTGTGCATTCCGCCCTGGGCCTCGCAGATGGCTTCCAGCTTCGCGCGCGCCCGGCCATCGTCGAGTACGCGCCCGGCGGCCGCCGCTCCGGCGCCTGCCGGGGCCGCGCCGCACAGCTCGAGCAACTCGCCGGCGAGCGTGACGGCGCGTGTGCGCAGGTCCGCCGGCGCATCCGCTTCGTTGCCGACGACCGCAAGCACGTCGCGCGCCTCCAGTGCCGGCCCGATGCCGCGCCCCACCGGCGCGGAACCATCACTGACTACGACCCGTGACTCGATGGCGAATGCGTCCGCCACGCGCGAGAGACGCGTGCGGAGCGCTTCAGCGGCCGCGGCGTCGCGTACCTTGGCGGTGGGGCCGACGGGAACGTCGAGCACCAGATGCGTTGCCCCGGCCGCCACCTTCTTCGAGATCACCGAGGCCACCAGTTGGCCCTCGGCGTCGAGATCGAGGGCGCGTTCGACACGAATCAGCACATCGTCGGCAGGGCTCAGGCGCACGGCGCCGCCCCAGACGATGCAACCGCCCTCGGCCTCGACAACCCGGCGCATGCTCGCGAGATCCAAATCGACGGGTGCGAGCACTTCCATGGTGTCCGCGGTCCCGGCCGGTGACGTGATCGCGCGCGACGAGGTCTTCGGAATGGTCACGCCCAGCGACGCCGCGATGGCGACCACGATGGGCGTGGTACGGTTGCCGGGCAGGCCGCCGATGCAGTGCTTGTCGGCGACGGGCACGCGATTCCATGTGAGCCGATCGCCCACCTCGACCATGGCGTGCGTGAGCGCAACGACTTCGTCGGTATCGAGATCTCCCGCGGCACAGGCGGTGATGAATGACGCGAGCTGCACATCGGAATAGTGTCCCGCGACGACGTCGGTGATGATCTCACGCAGCTGCGGCGCCGACAAACGATGGCCGTACACTTTGCCACGCACCGCACCGAGCGACTCGATGGGGGCGGGATGCGCGAGCGACACATCGTCGCCGTCGACCGCGCCCAGACGTGACCAGGCCCACTCCGAGAGTGAGGCTTCACCGGGCGCGAGCAGGTCGCCGGTCACATGATGCAGCGTCGCGATCAGTGTGGTGTCCCCGTGGCACACCGCCACCCTGGCATGGGCGGCGAAGCCTTCCGCACGGCACACGTGGCAGTCGTCGCGCATGTAGATCACCGCCTCCTGATGCGTGTCGATGCCGAGGCGGCGAAGCCGGAGGCGGTTCGGCGATCTGGACACGCGGCTTCCCGTGACATTTGTGTCGTTACCCGACGTTACCTGTTTCACTGGAGCGCACTCCGCTCCCGATGCTCGGGGACGACACAGTGCCATCCGAGCTCGTCCTGAATGCGACGGCGCAGCGCGTCCGAAGCGTCCGGCTCGCCGTGGGTCACGAAGGTCGTGCGCGGCGGCCGGCGCAGGTGTGTGAGCCAGGCGATGATCTCGTCCTCGTCGGCGTGTGCGGAGAGCATGTCGAGACTTCGTATCTCGGCGCGCACCGGCACGTAGCCGCCGTGAATTTTGACCTGCTTCGCACCCGCCACCATCGCCGCGCCGCGCGTGCCGCCGGCCTGAAAGCCCGTGAAGAGGATGGTGCTGTGCCGATCCGGCGCGAAACGTTTCAGGTGATGGAGCACGCGCCCACCGGTCGCCATGCCGCTGGCGGAGACGATCACCATCGGCATCGACGCGCGATCCAGTCGCTTGGACTCCTCGACATCGCGCACGTAGCGCGCCACGGCACACGCGCGGCGGCATCCTGCCTCGTCGAGACGGTGCTCGTTCGGATGGGCGCAGAAGATCTCGCTTGCGTCGATGGCCATGGGGCTGTCCAGGAAGATTGGCAGATCCGGGATGCGTTCTGCGGCCTTCAGCTGCTCGAGATAATAGAGCAGCAACTGGGCGCGGCCGACCGCGAATGCGGGCACCAGCACGGTGCCGCCACGCGCGGCGGTACGCGTGATGATGTCGGCGAGCAGGTCCATGGGGTCGTCGGCCGAGTGCCGCCGGCCGCCGTATGTCGATTCGACCACCAGCCAGTCCGCCTCGGCGATCTCGGCCGGCGGCGGCATCAACGGGCTCACCGGCCGGCCCAGATCGCCGGAGAAGACGACGTTGCGCCCGCCGACCCGCAGTGTTACGACGGACGAGCCGAGGATGTGTCCGGCCGGGCTCAGGCGTGCGCCGATTTGCCCGCCGAGCGATCGCTCCTCTCCGTAGCCGAGGGTCTCGAAGCGCTCGATGGCTGCCTCGCCTTCACGCTCGGTGTAGAGCGGCAGGGCGGGGCGATGCCTGCTGAAGCCGTGGCGGTTTGCGAACTCGGCGTCACGTTCCTGCAGGTATCCGCTGTCCGGGAGCAGGATGGCACACAGGTCGCGGGTTGCCGCCGTGCACACGACGTTACCCCCGAAGCCCTGGCGGATCAGTACCGGCAGATATCCCGAATGATCCAGGTGCGCGTGGGTCAGGACGACGGCGTCGATTCCGGCGGGATCCACCGGCAGCGGCGCCCAATTGCGCAGCCGCAGCTGCTTGTAACCCTGGAAAAGGCCGCAATCGACGAGCACGCGGTATTGCCCGGCTGTCACCAGGTACTTGGAGCCGGTGACCGTGCCGGTCGCGCCGAGAAATTCGATACTCGCGTCCATGGTACCCGGCCCCTACTTCTCTTCGAGGCATATTGCGAGCGCCGCCAGGCGTCGCTATCGCGCCGCAACCGCCATCTGGTGACCGATGCCGTCGATGGTGAACTCGCCGCGCAGCGCGAGCGTGCTCTGATCCAGAACCCATACGCGCTTCTCGGCCCGGCTCGAGACGAACACGGTTCCGCTGCCCGGCACCGTCGTCACGTGGTATGGCGCCGGGGCGAGCGCGACGTGTCGCGAACGTCCGCTCGCCAGATCGATAGCCACCAGTCTGCCGTCACCCTGGCTGCTGGCGAACAGCGTGCTGCCGTCGTCGGAAAGATCGATTCCGTGAGGTACGCTGCCTATTCGATAAGTCAGCGCAGACGCCGTCCCGGAGAGCGGAATAGCCGAGACAGTGCCGTCCGCCACATTGTTCACGTACAGCGTGCCGTCATCTCGCGACAGCACGACGTGCTCCGGTGAGCGACCGCTGGTGAGCCGACGACTGACCGTCCATGTGTCGACGTCGATCTCGCTGACAGTGTTGTCACCCGCATTGCTCACATACAGGTTGCGTGCATCGCCCGCGAATACTGCATAGTTCGGCGCGGTTCCGGTCTCGACAAAGCCGGTGACCGAGAAAGTCTCCAAGTCGATTATGCTGATACCGCCCGCGCCCGGATGGGTGACGACGGCCATCTGACCGTCGGGTGAGATTGCCACGTGATGGACGGCGCCCGGTACGTCGAGCCGCCGAATGACCTTCAGAGTCGCAGCGTCGACAATTGACACGTGGCTCTTCATTCCGGTACCTGCGCCAGTCCGGGACGATGCCGAGTGGTGTTTCTCGTGCTCCACCTGTGATACACCCGCCGGGCGCGACGGCGTGTTGTCACCGTTCGCGGGAAGCTCGGAAAAGGATCCCGCCACCAGATAACGCTGACCGGGGGTAATGGCAAGTCCGTGCACATTGGCGACGTCTTCGATGACGGCCGTCGGGCGCTGCGTAGCGGCGTCGATGATCTGCACCTTGTTGGCGCCACCGAGCGGTATGTAGACCTCGGGCGCTCCCGCGGCCGCATCGACGGCAGCCAGAGCCATGGCCATTACCAGCGCCTTTCTTCTCGAAGCCTTCATCGTCATATCCTCTGATCTGCCATGTCAGTCCTGTTCGAGTGAAAGAATATGTGCCTCTTAATTCAGTGAGAGGCGTTTCCAATCAGTGTGTGTGACCGCCGGGTACCTGCTGCTCCATGAACTTGTGCGGATGCCGCAATCCCAGAGAATCCTGTGCGTCGAGTGTCACCTGTACGAAGCCGCTGCCCGTGGCCGTGTGACACGCGTTGCATGTGTCGGTGGTCTGCGAGAGCGCTTTGGCGAACTTCTTGTGGTTACCGTGCTCGATTGCATTCCCCAGAGCTTCGAAGCTCGGCTGCATCATTGCCTGCATCAACTTGCCCTTGTCGGTATCGATGGAAATGGAAATGCGCGTCAGCCGCTTCATCTCCTCGAGTTCGTGGGAAGCGACGGCCCAATCGCCGGCTTCGCCGGCCCGATGCATCACGTGGAAGCGCTCAGCGAAGTCCGGCATGAAGCTCGTGAAGGTCACTCGTTCCTCGAGCGCCGCGATCCGGGCCTGCAATTCCTGAATCTGACGTTCGAGCGCTTTGAACTTCGCACTGTCGCTGTCGGCCACCGCGGGGACCGACAGGCTCACGAGAAGCGGCGCCATGAACGATACACTCAGCGTTTTCTTCATGCGGTTGTCCTCCACGCCCGAGTGCCAGTCAGATGCTGTTTCCGGCACTCGAGCTCGTCGTATTGGTTCTCGGCTGCATGGTGACGGCGGGATTCCATGATCAGCTGTCGTTGTCGCTCTGTTCTTTGAGCAGCAGCTCCTGTTGCTTGAGCATCTGGTCCATCATCATCTGCATCATGTTCATGCGCTGCTCCATCATGTCCATGCGACCCATCATGGCGCCGGAGTCGGGGGCCATGGTTCCCGGCCCCATGCCTTGGGGAGCTCCAGCTCCGGGAGTCCCCATCGGGCCCGGCATCATCATTCCCATGCCGCCGCGGTAGCCGTGCATCATGCCCATACCGCCGGGATAGCCTCCCATCATTCCCTGGCCTGCCATCATGCCGTGCATCATCTGCATCATGCTCTGCATGCTCTTCGCGTGCTCGCGCATCAGCTCGCGACGCTCCATGGGATTCGTCGTGTCATGAATCTTCGCCATCTCCTCCTGCATGCGCATCATCTGCTGCTGCATGGGCATCATCGCCATCCCCCCGCCCCGCGAGGGCTCGACCGACTTGGATGTCGTGTCCGAGGCGGCCAGAAGCGTGTGAGAGAAGGCCGCCGGCACGGCCAGCGCCGCTGCGACCAGCAATATTTTCGTGACAGATTTCATTTCGTTCATCTCCTGAGCAAATTGATATTGAATTTCCGCGCAACAAATGGTTGGTCAACCTGTTGCACGCAGATACTTTTCGGGCTCTCTTTCGAACTCGGACTGACACACGGGACAACAGAGCGGGTACTCCCGGCCTTTGTACTCGAGCACGATATGCGCTTTGTTGCGATTGACCCGTCTTCCGTATACGGGATCCCGATTCGAAGTCCGACGGGTCCGTTTTTTGCTCATTGTTGTTTACTCCTGTTCTGATGATGCGGCGCCGCTCGAAGACACCGAAGCCCGGCGACGGGCCTGCCGCGACACAACCAGGTTATAAAACGGAACCCAGATGAGTGCGAAATACCAGCCATACCCGTACGTCTCGACGAGACCGAGGAAGAAGCTCTTCCAGGAAATCCACTCGAATCCAGGAAGCAACTTGAGCCACACCTGGTACATGGCAAGGCCCGGAAATACGAGGTCGAACGCGACACACAGACTGAAAGTGATCGCGAGAAACAGGCTGCTCGCATGACCGACTGCGATCAGTGATACACCGTGCTTCATGCTCTTGCCCCTTTCTGTTCGACGACGAACTGGTTCGGCTCGACGTCGAACGTATCCAGGCACTGCCGCGAGCAGAATCGATACAAGCGGCCCTCGTGCATCTTTCCGTAACCTTCGTCCGGAGGGACAGCCTTGTTGCATACGGGGTCGATGTGCTTACCATCGTGACTGACATCGGACTCGTGTCCGCCATGATGACCGTGCACCATGTGCGCACCGCAGCCGAAGCGCATCATCAGGTAAAAGAGCCCTGCGAAAATCAGAAACGTCAGCAAGCCGTCCATCACAGACTGCCTCCTGAGTTTGCAGTGGTCGGAGGCGTTGGTGCATTCGCTGCGCCCCGCCTCGGTATGAAGGCCGGAACCTCGCGCATGTATGCGCGGTATGCGTCACCGAACTCGGCAATCGCCTCACGCTCCTCACGCCTGGCAAGGCGTACGTACATGAACACCAGCACCGGAAACATCGCAAGCGTCACCAGCGTCGGCCACTGGAACAGAAAGCCGAGCATGATGAGCATGAATGCGGAGTACTGAGGGTGCCGAATACGTGCATAGGGGCCGGTGATCGCCAGAGTGCGTGATTTCTGCGCCGCGTAGAGCACCTTCCACGCCGAAGCGAGCAGTACGAAGCCGCCGAAGATGAGCAGGTTGCTGATCCAGTGAAACGGTCCCAGGTGGGGATTGCCACGCCAGCCGAAGATCATCTCTGGCAGATGCCCCGAGTCATGGGCGAGCCAGTCGACTCCCGGGAACTGTGTCGTCAGCCAGCCCGAGAGCAGGTAGATCGTCAACGGAAAGCCGTACATCTCCGTGAAAAGCGCTACCAGAAATGCGGAAAATGCACCGAAGGAGCGCCAGTCTCGTTTGGTCTGCGGCTTGGCGAAGCTGAACGCGAAGATGATGAACACCAGTGAGTTGATCACCACCAGAGTCCAGAGCCCGTATGCCGGAGTCGGGTCACTCATGACTCGTCGTCTCTCCGCCCTGTGTTGTCACCGCCATGACCGCCGCCGTGACCGCCGTGCATGAACAGATGCATGAGCAGGCAGCCGCCGATCAGCAACCAGGGCAATGCCGCGACGATGTGGGCCTCATGCTCGATCCACAGGAAGTAACCGCCGATGGCGAGGAACACCATGAGCGCCTGGTTCGTCCGATTCTTCCACCACACCTTTTTCGTCTGGTTCATCGATTTTACCTGCTGAAATCAAATAACTGTTTCAGAGCTCGACGCGGTTGAGCCTCAGTGCATTACCCACCACGGAGACCGAGCTGAAGCTCATGGCAGCCGCGGCAATGATCGGGCTCAGCAGGATGCCGAACGCTGGGTACAGCACCCCGGCCGCGACCGGCACGCCGAGCCCGTTGTAGATGAAGGCGAAGAACAGGTTCTGCCGGATGTTGCGCATGGTGGCGCGGCTCAGGCGTCGCGCGCGCACGATGCCGCGCAGGTCGCCCTTAACCAGCGTCACACCCGCGCTTTCCATGGCGACGTCGGTGCCGGTGCCCATGGCAATGCCCACCTGCGCCTGGGCAAGCGCGGGGGCGTCGTTGATGCCGTCACCGGCCATGCCGACGACGTGTCCTTCGCTCTGCAGGCGTTTCACCGTGCTCGCCTTCTGGTCCGGAAGCACGCCGGCGACCACTTCGTCGAGACCGAGCCTGGCCGCCACCGCCTTCGCCGTGGTCTCGCTGTCACCGGTCAGCATGACGATACGTACGCCTTCTTCGTGCAGCGCCTCGATTGCTGCCGGCGTTGTTCCCTTGATGGGATCGGCGACGGAGACGATGCCCGCGGCTTCGTCGCCGACAACGATGAACATCACCGTCTGACCCTGCGCTCGCAGCGCCTCGGCGCGGGAAGCGAGCAGGCCCGGGTCGACGCCCAGCGAGTCGAGCAGTCCCGCGTTGCCGAGCGCGATGCGGCGCCTGCCCACTTCGCCGATGACACCTTTTCCGGTAATCGACTCGAACGCCGTGGTCTCCCCGAGCTCGACGCCGCGCTCCTCTGCTCCGGCGACGATTGCGGCCGCCAGAGGATGCTCGCTGCCGCGCTCCAGCGTCGCGGCGAATCTCAGCAGGGCCGACTCCGCCAGCTTGCCCGCGGATTCGACCGCGATCAGTCGCGGCTTGCCTTCGGTGAGCGTGCCGGTCTTGTCCACGATCAGGGTGTCTACCTGGCGCATGATCTCGATGGCTTCCGCGTCCTTGAACAGCACCCCGAAAGTCGCGCCCTTGCCGGTGGCGGTCATGATCGACATCGGCGTCGCCAGGCCGAGCGCGCACGGGCAGGCGATGATCAGGACGGCCACCGCGTTGATGATGGCGAAGCCCATGGCCGGCGCCGGCCCCACCAAGGCCCAGACGACGAAAGTGATAACCGCGATCACCACCACCGCCGGCACGAACCAGCCGGCGACCACGTCGGCGAGTTTCTGAATCGGCGCGCGGCTGCGTTGCGCCGCGGCCACCATCTGAACGATCTGCGCGAGCAGCGTATCACTGCCGACGTGCTCGGCCTCGATGACGAGACCGCCGGTGCCGTTGACGGTCGCGCCGATGACTTTGTCGCCCCGTTCCTTGGCAACCGGAATCGGCTCGCCGCTGATCATGGACTCGTCCACCGCGCTCGCGCCCTCGATGACGACGCCATCCACCGGCACTTTCTCGCCGGGGCGCACCCGCAGCCGATCGCCCACCTGCACCTGCTCGAGAGGCACGTCGCTCTCCGTGCCGTCGGCATTCAGGCGCCGCGCGGTCTTGGGCGCGAGGCCGAGCAGCGCCCGGATGGCGGCGCCGGTGCGGCTGCGTGCGCGCAGCTCCATCACCTGACCGAGCAGAACCAGAGTCACGATCACGGCCGCCGCCTCGAAGTAGATATCCACTTCGCCGGCGGCGTCACGAAAGGAGCCGGGGAAAATGCCGGGTACCACCGTCGCGACGACGCTGTAGGTGTAGGCGACCCCGACACCCAGGCCGATGAGCGTGAACATGTTGAGGCTGCGGTTGACGACGGACTGCCAGGCGCGCACGAAGAACGGCCAGCCGCCCCACAGGACCACGGGTGTCGCCAGAACGAGCTCTAACCAGCTGAGGGCGCGCGGGCTCGCCAGGCCCTCGAAGGACAGTCCTACGAATTCGCCCATGGCGACGATGACCAGCGGAACCGTCAACACCGCGCTCACCCGGAATCGACGCGTCATGTCGACGAGCTCTGGATTGGCTTCCTCCTCGAGCGTCACCGTCATGGGCTCCAGCGCCATGCCGCAGATGGGGCACTCGCCGGGCTCGTCGCGCACCACCTCGGGGTGCATCGGGCAGGTGTAACGCGTACGGGTGGCCGGGGCGAGCGGCGACTCTGGCTCGAGCGCCATGCCGCAGCCCGGGCAGGCGCCCGGGCCGTCCTCGCGGACCTCCGGACACATCGGGCAGATCCAGGCGCCCGCCGAGGCGCCGCTGACGGGCGCGCTCTTCCCGTGGTCGTGGTGGCCCACCTCCCGCCCGAGAAACTCCTGCGGCGAAGCACGGAATCTCTCGAGGCAACGCGCGCAGCAGAAGTAGTAGGTCTCGCCGGCGTGGGTGTGGCGGTGCTCGGAGGCATCACCCACGGCCATGCCGCATACCGGGTCGCGCAGCGTTTCGGGCTCGGCCTCGCCGTGTCCGTAACCGCAGGTCTGTTGGTCCATGGTCAGCTCTCTCCAGGGCTTGCTGCGGGATGCACGCGACCGGCACCTACGGGCCCTCCGGACAACCTGTAGACGCCGATTAGCTCCATATCCGCAGTCCAACCTAGCAGCCGTGAAATCGCCGGCTGATTGCCGGAACATTACGAAAAGTTCAGTTATCACAGGGTCGCGACCATGGCGCCGATGCGGGCGTCCCGAGCCGGTGAAAACTACGCCCGGCGGAGACTTCAGACGGAGGTCTCGTCGATACCGATCTCGATCAGGGAGTCGCCGGCGAACCGGTACGGCGGGATGGCCAGGTTCGTCGGCGCCGGGACGCCGCTGAACACGCGGCCGGCGAAATCGAAGCGCGAGCCGTGACAGGGACAGAAATAGCCGCCCAGCCAGGCCGGGCCGAGATCGGGCGGAGCGACGTCCGGCCGGAAAGCCGGCACGCAGCCGAGGTGGGTGCAGATGGCCACCACCACCAGGTACTCGGAGCGAATCGATCGATACTCATTGCGTGCGTACCCGGGCTGCTGGCTCTCCACGCGCGAGTCGGGGTCGCGCAGCGAATCGGTGAGCAGCGGCAGCGTTGCGAGCATCTCGGGCGTGCGTCGCAGCACCCACACGGGCCGCCGACGCCACGCGACGGTAATCTGCTGCCCGAGCTCGAGCTTCGAGACGTCCACCGTGGTGGGCCCGCCGGCGGCCAGCGCCCGCTCGCTCGGCTGCCACGACGCGACGTACGGCCAGGCCGTCACAGCCAGTCCGGCGGCGCCGACGACCGCGGTCGATGCGGTCAGGAAATGCCGGCGCTCGGAATCGATATGTCCGCGCATGGAAGCCTCCTGTCCCGATTACTCGACGCGATACTGGGGGGCAAGAGCTCGCCGGCGCGTTTCCGGATAGTTACCAAAAGTTGAGAATTCCATGCGAGCCCCCCGCATCTCGGGTGCTCGCCGACATTACGATTTTGTATAGTTCCAGTCATCGATTCTCAACCACGTCTCTACCAGACTCGATCCTGAACAGAGATGGCCTGCAGGGAATGAGCGACTCGCGCACACAGGATGATTCGGCATGAAGATCCTGGTTATCGAGGATGACGCCCAGACTGCCGCCTACATCGCCAATGGCCTGAAGGAGCACGGGCACACGGTGGACCTGGCGGGTACCGGACGCGATGGACTGTTCCTCGCCACCGGCGAGCAATACGACCTACTCGTGGTCGACCGCATGCTTCCCGAGCTCGACGGACTCACGATCGTAAAGACGATTCGCGCATCCGGCGACAAGACTCCCGTCCTGTTTCTCACCGCTCTCGGCGGCGTCGACGATCGCGTTACCGGCCTCGACGCCGGTGGTGACGACTATCTGGTGAAACCCTTCGCCTTCTCGGAGCTTCTCGCGAGAATCAGCGCGCTCGGACGCCGGCCGCCGATCACCGCGGCCGAGACGGTGCTGCGGGTCGAAGATCTGGAAATGGATCTTTTGAAACGCTCGGTGACACGAAACGGGGAAACGATCGAGCTGCAGCCGCGCGAGTTCCGGCTCCTCGAATACTTGATGCGCCACGCGGGGCAGGTGGTTACCCGTACCATGCTGCTCGAGTACGTCTGGGATTTTCACTTCGACCCGCATACCAACGTAGTTGAAACGCACATCAGTCGTATACGCTCCAAGGTGGACAAGCCCTTCGATTTACCCCTGATTCAAACCGTGCGGGGTGCGGGGTACTGTCTGCAGGCGCGGACCTGAGCACCCATGAAATTTCTCGAGTTGGCGCGAGCTGCCCCGGTGCGGTACGCGCTAATCTTCGCTGCTCTCGCGACGATCGTGATGGGCATCCTGCTCGGGGTGATCTACTGGTCGATGATCTCCCTGCTCGAGCGCCACCTTGCCGAAAGTATCGATCAACAGCTTGAGGTCCTGCGTCACGACCTCGAGCAGGACGGCCGAGACTCCATGATCGGTCTCGTGCGGCAGCACGTTGAAAAGCAGTCCAGCAGCCGCGTTCATTTTCTCGTGACGGATCGTGCGCAAAACAAGATCGCGGGCGATTTGCCCCAGGTTCCAGCAAGAGCAGGTTGGCAGGACATCACCATGGCGCCCGGCACCGATGGATCGAACAACACCCATCGCATGCTCCGTGGACACGGTGAGTGGTTCGATGACAACATATTCGTGCTGGTAACAAATGACATGTCAGATCTCACCCAGACCCGGGCGCTGATCACTCGTTCCTTCGGTATCGCGCTCGGAGCGACAGTTGTACTGGCGCTCGGTGGCGGGCTCGTGATCGGAGCCCTGCTTCTGCGCCGGGTCGATGCAGTTAATCGTACGGCGCGGGCCATCATCGACGGTGATCTGTCGCGCCGCATTCCCGTGGTCGGCCCTCACGACGAGCTCCGAGGACTAGCGGAAAATCTCAATCGGATGCTCGCGAGAATCGAGGAGCTGATGGAAAGCCTGAGGCACGTCACCAGCGACATCGCTCACGATCTCCGCACACCTCTCGGCCGGCTGCGGCAGCGTCTCGAGGCGTCTCGACTGAAGACCCGTAGTTCCCCAGAGTACGAGTCGGCGATCGACGCCGCCATCGAAGACACGGACGCGATTTTGAAGACTTTCGAGGCGATGCTGCGGATCGCGCAGATCGAGGCGGGGGCTCGCAGAGCCCGATTTTCGGACACGGATCTCAGCAGTATCGCGGAAAACGTCTTCGAAGCTTTCGCAGCGGTCGCCGAGGATGAAGGCAAAAGCCTCGATGCTCACATCGAACCCGGAATCGCAGTGAACGGGGACCGCGAGCTACTGACCCAGATGCTCGCCAACCTCACTGAAAACGCGCTTCGTCACACGCCCGCGGGCACGACCGTGTACGTGCGGCTCGCGCGCGACGCCGGGCGCCCCCGGCTCATCGTAAGCGACACCGGACCGGGAATACCGGCGGAGGAGCGGGACAATGTCTTCCGGCGTTTCTACCGGCTCGATTCCAGCCGTTCCACGCCGGGAAGCGGACTCGGCCTGAGCCTCGTGTCGGCGGTGACGAAACTTCACAATGCCGCTATCTCCCTCGAGGATAATGTGCCGGGGGTACGCGTGGTTATCACGTTTCCGTGATATCTCAATCGACGGTGACTCCAGTCGGGCACGGGCATCTTGCGCTGCCTCAGAGGATTTTCCTCAAGGTGCCAGTAACGACACGATAGGGCATCTCGTCCCGAAGCCGCTGAATTCTCACTTGCAGACCGTCTTCGGACAGCCTGCGCTCGTAGATCTGCATGTCGTGGCCGCCGGCGTCGGTCACGAACATCGCATACACCGTAAGTGTATCCACTGCGATCCTTGCCCACATGAAAGGCTCGCCCTCCAGCGGATTCAACGGTACTTTTTTTCCGAAAAGATCGGGCGCCGTTGCAGACGCGAAAATATGCTTCCGGTCGGTCGGCAGGAAATCCACTGAGTACTCGACTCTGCCGGTTTCTCCGGATGAGAGCGGTGTAACCATGCTCCATTGCACAGTAAATCCTCCATCGAAGCGGGTGATGCGAACTCCGATATCGTGAATGGTGTGCACACGCGCGGAGTCTTCGATCGAGTGGCCCTGGTACTCGCCGAGAAATGGACGAATCGGGTCCGGAACATCTGCATTTGCGGCATAGATTGCCCCGCTCAAAAGTATTGCAATCGTCATGGATAATCTTGCTGCGTTCATCGTGGTAACTCCTGAACTCCGGGCCACTGGGGACCGTTAGCTCTAATGGAGCGCTTTACCCCTCCCGTGACCAGTCAGGTTGGCCTTCTCGAGCAACCCACTGTAGTGCTGGGACATCATGCGAGCCTGAATCTGAGCCATGAGATCCATCGTCACGACGACGATGATGAGTAACGAGGTACCGCCGAAGTAGAACGGCACATTCCATTTCAGGATCATGAACTCCGGCAGCAGTGCAACCGCGACCAGGTAGAGCGATCCGGCCAGGGTGAGCCTTGTCATGATGTTGTCGATGTAGCGTGCCGTTTGTGTTCCAGGACGGATGCCTGGGACGAAGGCCCCGGATTTCTTCAGATTCTCCGCGGTCTCCGCGGGATTGAATACGAGCGCGGTATAGAAGAAGCAGAAGAATATGATCGCTACTCCATACAACAGCACGTAGAGCGGCTGTCCGGGTGACAGGGTCGTGGCCAGATCGGCAAGCCATGTCATGTTCCCGGTGCTGCCGAACCAGCTACCGAGGGTGGCGGGAAACAGGACGATGCTCGATGCAAATACTGGCGGAATCACACCCGCCATGTTGAGCTTGAGAGGCAGGTGACTGTCCTGGGCAGCATATGCCTGACGGCCTACCTGCCGTCTCGCGTAGTTGACCGTGATGCGCCGCTGTCCACGCTCGACGAAAACCACGAAAGCCGTCACGCCGAGAGCCATCGCGAGGAGCACCGTCACCAGCAACACATGCAGCTCACCCGTGCGCGCAAGCTCGAGGGTTCCGCCGATGGCGGCCGGCAGACCCGCCACGATGCCGGCGAAAATGATGAGTGATATACCGTTGCCAATCCCACGTTCGCTGATCTGTTCCCCGAGCCACATCAGGAACACCGTGCCGGTCACGAGCGTCGCGACGGTCGTTACCCGGAACTCCCATCCGGGGGAAATCGCCACGGCCAGGCCTCCCGCCTGCTGACTCTCCAGCGCTATGGCGACCCCCAGCGCCTGAAACGCCGCCAGAACGACCGTCCCGTAGCGCGTGATCCGGGTGATGCGGCGCCGCCCGGACTCGCCGTCCTTTCTCAGTTCCTTGAGATGGGGCTCCACGTGGGTCAAGAGCTGCATGATGATGGCCGCGGATATGTAGGGCATGATGCCGATGGCGAATACCGAGAAGCGGGCGAGGGCACCGCCCGAGAACATGTTGAACAAGTCCAGAATGCTGCCCCGTTGCTGTTCGAACAGAGCTGCGAGGGCCGTCGGATCGATACCCGGGACGGGGATAAACGAACCGATGCGAAATACGACCAACGCCCCGAGCAAGAACAATAGGCGGCGTTTCAGGTCCGCTGTCGCCCCCAGCCCACTCTCCTGGCGCGGGAGTGCTCTGACGCGTGCAGACATGGCCTAGCTATCCTCCTGCTGCAGCTGGCGCACCAGGGGAAGCACCGTCTGCTGCAATGCCGCGCTGTCCAGGGGGCCGATGTGCTTGTAGCGGATGACGCCTTTGCGATCGATGACGAATGTTTCCGGCACACCGTAGACTCCCCAGTCGATTCCAACCCGGCCGTCGCGGTCGGCAGCGATCGCCCGATACGGGTTACCGAGCTTGTCGAGCCACGCGATAGCGTCCGAACGCTCGTCCTTGTAGTTGAGCCCGTAAATGGGAACAGCACCGCTGGCTGAAAGTCCCATCAGGAGCGGGTGCTCCTGGCGGCAGGCCACGCACCAGCTCGCCCACACATTGAGCAGAGAAACGCGGCCCTCCAGATCTGCAAGGGCGATGATGCGACTCGGATCGTGAAGCTCGGGCAGTTGAAAGTCGGGAGCCTGTTTTTCGATAAGCGGCGACGGTACGAGCCGCGGATTCAACGCGAGACCCACGGCGAAAAAAGCAACCATGACTGAGAACACGGCCAGGGGGAGGAGAACACGAAGCCTTAATTTCATGGCATTCACGCCTGTTTCGCCGGCACCTGTCCGGACTGATGTCGAGTTAGTCGCGCGGCCGGCGTCATCGCCGGTCCGGCGCCTGCAGGGAAGCGCTGACTAGCGCGTTTGGCGGGGTGGCTTGAACAGGCTGGCAGGAAAGTACTGCGTCACACCGGGAGGGCCGTGTATCCGGACGTCACTGTCGATAAGCACGAGCAGCTCGGGATTCTCCGCCGCCGGCGTGCTGCAGTGCTGGCAGGGTGCGCACTGGCTTCCAGGCTCATGATGGACACAGGGTACCTCGGAGCTCACCGGCACAATTTCGGCGTGGTCTCCCGCGTGCATCCAGGCGGACGGCTGACCTTCCTGCAGTCGTTCTACACCAACGGGCACGGACGCTTGCGAAGCAGCTTGAGCGGCGGACAGCAGGGTGAGCAGCAGTGCAGCCAGTATTGCGTGCACCAGCGGTGAACGCATCAGATTATATGAAATGAAAGATTCGATGCGCATTTGTCTGGTTTGCCGCGGAGCCAGCTTATTCCCCAGGAGATCTACCAATGTGAGTCACACGAACGCGAAAAGTTCCGATTTCCGGCACTATGCGATTGCACTCACATTGTCAACTTCCGTTTTCAGTATGACCGCCAAAATTTCCTGATTGTAATGTTCCGGAGATGTCGAGGTAAGAAATCATCGTTGACAATAACAATGCCAACATTGACGTGCGTCATGGCCGATGTGATGAATTGCACCACCTTGCATCGGCAGGTTCTACACGGGGGGGGCGACATGAAAACGTTCGGGGAACCGGATTCACCTCTTCTCGAAGCCGGCCGGACGGCTTTTGATTCGCGAACTGCATTACGCTGCATGTTGCTCTCGATCAGCTTGGCGCTCGCAGCCTGCACGGATGAGGATGAAAGCACTCGCACTGATTCCGGTCAGTCAGAACCCCAAACTGTGCAATCGCGCTGGTACACCGCTGACAACGTCTCGCGGGGCGCCCCTGTCTATGAGCAGTACTGCGCCGCCTGCCACGGTAAGAAAGGCCAGGGATCATTCACCTGGCGTCAGGTGGGCGCTGACGGTAAGTATCCGCCACCGCCGTTGAACGGTACTGGACACGCCTGGCACCATCCGATCCGCGCACTCGGCTCTCAAATAAAATTCGGCGCACCCGGTGGGGGCGGAAAAATGCCGGGGTTCGCACAGACGTTGAGCGATCAGGATGTCATCGACGTTATCGCCTGGTTCCAGGACAAGTGGTCCGATGAGATTTACGCAGCGTGGTTCGCCAGGGAGCTCCAATCCCGTTCGACCACGCAGTAGGCCGGATAACTTCAGTAGGTGTGCGCTGTTCCCGACACCGGCGAATGGGCTTCCAACCGATCACGGTATGGGAAGATGCCTGACGGTTTCAACATCGGTCCGCTGTTGATTTCCACGCGCCCGTTGGCGGTCATTCTGTCATTGCTGCTTGCGGTGTGGATCTCGAGGGTGATTGCCGCCCGAATGGCGCTCGATACGCGATGGTTGCAGCGGGTGGCGGAAGGTTGCGCGTGGTCGGGAGTTATTGGAGCTCGCCTGGGATTCGTGCTGATGAATTGGAGCGCGTTTCAAGGTGCCCCCTGGACCGCGCTCTACTTCTGGCAACCGGGCTACTCGCCGACCTGGGGATTGCTGGCAGGCGCGATGTATGCTGCCTGGCGGTTGTGGCAATCCCCCGTCGGTGAGCGTCTTTCCCTTTTGAAGGCACTGGGGGGAGGCTATGCGGTTGGAGCGATACTGGCCGTATCAGTGCTCGGCACCATGAACATATTCGCAGGGCCCCAGATCGCCCGCACGGGCGAGCGCGTGCCGGACTTCGCCCTCGTCGACCTGAATGGTGATGCGGTGCGATTTTCGGATCTCACCGGGCGGGCTGTCGTACTCAATTTCTGGGCAACCTGGTGCCCGCCCTGCCGCCGCGAGATGCCATTGCTGGACGCGTTTCAGAAGGAATATTCAGCTCGCGGGCTCACGGTTGTGGGTGTAGATGTCGGAGAAGACATGGAATTGGTTCGGCGCTTCATCGAGTCTATTGACGTCGAGTATCCCATCTGGGTCGACCCCCCGGGTGCACCTCCGGGATTCGACCGCAGCCAGAGTATTCATCGCCGCTTCGGAGGCGTGGGTTTACCGACGACGATTTTCATCGATCGGGAAGGAGTCGTGCAGAAGAGGCACCTCGGGGAGCTCAACCGCGCAATTCTGCAGTCACAGGCAGAGGATCTGCTCAATCAGTAAAATCATCCAGCTCGATTAGGTGCGAAGCCCGTCAATGAATGTGGCGATCGATATCTTCTCCGTGACTGCGCAGGTGCCGGGCCCGATGCCGCAGGAAGTGCGTGAAATCCGGATCCCACCGGTATGCATCGGACACGACGTAGTCCAGCAACGATTGGAACCGGAACAGATCGGTGTGATCGCCTGTCTGGCCGATTCGCCGACCTGACATGTCGAAGATCACAACCGCCGGTGGGCGCGTTATGCCCATCTCCCGACTCCACTGCGCGACTGTCATCTGCCGATTGGCGGGTGTGACGACCACCGAAGTCGAAGGCAGCTCATAGCGAGCTATCCGGAATCGCTCGAGTAGCGATCGGGTTCTCGGATCAGAAAGAATGTGATATCGAAAGTGATCGCAGTGCTGGCAGCCCGGCTCTTCGAAGAACACCGCGAGGGGCCGTCCATCGACCTTGTCCTCCAGACTCAGAACATGGAGCGCGTTGCGTTCAGCACCGTGCTCGAGGAGGACATTAACATCTCCGCCGGATGTGTTACCCGATTCGGACTGAGTCGATTCGGAAATCCCGAAGTTCAGCACAACGGTGTTCTCGAGAACTGATTGAAGGACGTGTCTTGAATCCGGGTTCTGAAGTATCTGCAAGAGCTTGCCGCCGCCATCAAAAAGAGCAAAGGCGGGATACGTCTCGACGGCGAGCATGTCGGCTACCTGAGGTGCCGAATACGTACGTCCCTCGATGAGAACCACCTGCTC
>JABAHR010000546.1_pt9 | contig 46581 bp, 39 predicted proteins | sample 7062101 | NCBI WGS metagenome assembly JABAHR01 (sample SAMN14534553, study PRJNA622989) | marine sediment metagenome | biome: marine biome [ENVO:00000428]; feature: marine pelagic biome [ENVO:01000023]; material: deep marine sediment [ENVO:00002113] | place: India: Gulf of Kutch | collected...
AAAAAGCCGCTCGTTTTTTCTTTTGTTTGAAGTTTTTATGGAATCATATTAGGGGTTATTTTCCCACAAAGAAGAAGGTGGCAAGCAGGAGCATGGTAAGAAAAGAGACCGCTGACCACAGGCGGTCGAACCATTTGTATTTTCCCCATTCTGCCAGCATCAAAAATCCCGGGAAAAGCACCAGTACGTATCGCGAGGTCGAAATTAGAAGACCGTTTTCCAGCACCTTGATCAAGAAAGAACTCAATGTGACTCCCATGAAAATAGTCTCAGGCCACCATCTTTTTCTTGCAGACCAAACGATTGCCCAACCAAACAGGAAGACTGCTGCCAGGTCCGGGTAAAAATAGACATTGCCAAAAAAATCTGGTTGTTCGATAATTTGGCGGATGCTGTTGATGATTCCCTCCCACGGCCAGGCGGTTTGCAGATACCAGAATTTAAGCACCGCGGTTGTCGGGCTCAGCTGGTAGAGGCTTTCCGTCAGCCACGACCAGCCTAAAAACGCCAGCGGAACTGGGGCCAGCCAGGCTGCGATGCGCACTTTCTGCTCTCGGGGAGCTTTCAGCCACATCCAGGCATAGGCCGCCAGCAGATAAATTCCAATAAAGCGCGTCATTGTGGCGAGCAGTCCAAACACGCCTGCTTGCCACCAGATTCCTCGTTTTGCCCCCCTCCAACTGAGCAGCAAAAAGACCAAGAATAATGATTCTGTATAGCCGGCAAACAGGAAAAAGGCGGTTGGGAAAAGCAGCAGGTAATTGACAGCCCGGTTGGCAGTTGGCACATCAGTGTAGTCGCGGTAGGTTTCGGCCAAAAGCACGCAGGCCGCGATCAACGAAACCCAAGAGATGAACAAAGCAGCAGGCAGGTACGCGCCTCCCAATATTCTGCCCAGCAACCCGACCAAGATGGGATACACGGGTGGGAAGGAGAGTTCAGGTCCACCTGGGCTGTACCAGTGCTCGGCGATGGTGAGATAATAGGGCGTATCCCAATGGCGCCAGGGCTCAACTATAGGTGCAAGCCAGCGGTTATTCTCATAGTTGGAAAAGGCCGACTCCTGATACTCTGCAGGTGTTCCGCTGAAGGAGACCGCCCCCCAGGCTATTAAGGTGACCAGCACCAATAGGAAGATGGGAATCCAAGGATATTTTTTGATCAATGTTGGTTTGCTGGTTTGCTGTGTTTCAGACAATACGCACCTCGGAAAGACTTGTGAATTTCACTGCAACCAGTGTATAGCCGCCGGAAAGAAAAGTCAATCTTGAGGAGAATGTTTTGCCAGGCCGTTGTTCGTGAAGTATATGGATACCGTTGACGCTTCATCTGTGTCCATTAAGAACTTTTGATTGTATCTCCTTTTCATCATCCCTACTCAATCCCACCCAATTCTGGGATAATAAAGTCTATGCTTAGAAATTTCCTCATGTTCCTGCTTTTTACACTGGCACTGAGTTCGTGCACTGGGTGGGATGGCAATGCCCAGGCAGCGAACCCAGTTGAAACGCTGACCCCCTCGGCAACCGAAAGCCTGACGGTCACACCAACCGAGACTCGAACTTTGGTCCCGACTGCAACAGAGACCCTTGTACCGACCACAACACAAACGCCCACTGTAACCATCACCCCGACTGCCACTTGGGCTGTGGTAGGACCCGGCGAGGTAATTGCGCCAATTTTGCTGTACCATCATGTGGATCCAGAAGGGACTGATCCGCGTTACAATGTCCTGCCGGATGTTTTCGCTACCCAGATGCAGGCCCTGGAAGATTGGGGCTACACCACGATCACCGCGACTCAGCTCATCCAGGCGATTGCTGAGGGTGCTCCTTTACCGCCCCGCCCAATCGTGATCACCTTTGATGACGGGCATTACAGCGTGTATGAATATGCCTTCCCGGTGATGGAGGAGCATGGATTCTTCGGCGTCACGTATATTGTCGCCAACCGGATGAAATCGTATGGGTTTACCGGCGTTCCGCAGCTAGAGGAGATGATCAGTGCTGGCTGGGAGGTGGGAAGTCACAGCTATACCCATTCCGATCTGACCCTTGATCGTTCGATTGCTTTTACCGAGATTTATGACTCCCGGGAGCGCCTGAGTGAATCACTTTCCCAGGCTGTGATGACCTTTGCCTATCCTTATGGGAAATTTGATCATTATCTGGGCGACCGGACAGGGAAATGGGGCTATATTGGCGCGATGGGTTTGGGCACCGGGTATACCCATCAACAGAATTCGATCTATTATTTGCAGCGCATCGAAGTGCAGGGCACATATGATATGGAAACCTTCGCCAGTTTGCTGCCCTGGTCTTCACCCATAGATTAAGTTGCAGATATTTCTGGCTGCTGCTCAATCTTGGTCAACCTTAATCGTTAAAATCAAAGAGAGGACCTTTGGAGATGGCCCTCTCTTTTTTTGGTTCGATCGAACTCGGGAGTCGATCTCACTCCATATGGTGATTGTGCTTATGCTTGGTTGCGTTTGCTGAAAGTGAAAGCAACTGCAACCAGCACGACCAATGCGATGATGGCAACCCAGATGATTGGGCTCATTCCCGCAGGTTCTTCTTCAACGGCGGGTTCATCAGCTGGTTCTTCGACAGCTGCTACCTCTTCAACTGGTTCTTCAACAGCAGGCTCCTCCACCACTGCTACATCTTCCGCTTCTTCTTCAACAACGGGCTCCTCAGCAGCTACTTCTTCCATTGAGGGGATACCGGCAGAGAGCATAGCAACCTTTTCTGCGTCGAACCCTAATGCCTGGAAGTCGAGAACGCCTTGCTCGGAGTGGCAGGAATCGCAACCGAGAGCATTTTCAGCCGGGGCCACCTGGTGGGTTTGGGGCCAGTACATCATGGTATCGACCCAGGCCAGATCACCGCTGAACTCTAGTCCAGCAGCTTCCATGCCGCGGGTGGCGGCCAAGTTCCAATCCCAGGATTTCCAATAAGCATCGGCTTTATTTTCACCGCTGGGGAACAAGAACGGTACAACCATCTGGTTGGTGCCGGCATCGAAAGCCTGACGGCCTGCCATCGATTTGAACGGGAAGATTTTTGCGCCTTCACTGCTCATATCGGCGGTTGGAACTGCCAGTCCAATCACATCGCTGGCATCCATTACCTCTCCAACAGTTGCCCAGTCCATTTTGCCGTCAAACCACATATATTCGGGAGTCACGTTGTATTCCCAGACAAAATCGCCTTTCTTGAAGTTATACACATCCACCGTGACACCGTTGATTTCTTCCTTGACGGCACCTTTTTCTTTATCGCCGGCAGATTCCCAGGACCAATAGGTTTTGGTAGGAAATTCGCGGGCAAAGGTGGGGATGTGGCAGGTCTGGCAGGCAACGAACTCAGTGTGCTGGTTGACCGCTTCCTCTGCGTGGGGTGCTTCGTTATGGCAGGATTCACAGGTCATCAGGCCGGTTTCTCCTTCCAGGTCATACTCGTAGTGACTGCCCTGAATATCGTGACCGCCGGTGTGGCAGGTCTGGCAGGTGAAGTCGCCGCCTTCTGGAGACATGTGCACATCCAGAGAGTAGTTTGGATTGACCATTGAGGGATCGAGGTCGCCGTGCTTGACGCCCGGGGCGCCGCCGCCGTTAAAGTGGCAGGAACCGCAGTTGGCGCGGGTGGGCGCTCCCACAGAGGAGGCTGCCGCCACCAGGTCTACCGGCGGGACCATCTTGCCGGAGCCTTTCGGCCAGTCCAGTTCTTCCCCTTCATAAACCGGGTGACCGGCTTTGAGGGGGTATTTGCTGTAGATGGTGCGGTCTGCGTGGCAGGCCAGGCAGTCAACATTTTTCTCTACAGAGAAATCGAAGCTGTCGTTGGCGTAGCCGTAGCCGATGTGGCAACTGGTACAGCGCGGCCAGTTGGAGTCAACCGCGACGCAGTAGTTGTTGACGACATTGTCCTTGCCATACAGCTCACCGTCTTCGGTGGTATAGTCCCAGGTCCAGTGAGTGGTCCCCATCACATCCTGTGCTGCGGTGGGATGGCAGGTGAGGCATTTGGCCGTCACCTCTGGGGCGGTTTCAAACGTGTCTCCCTCAAAAAAGGGCGTATGATCCGGTCCCGGGTTGTCTTCATCAGCAGATACCGTGCCGGCGATCACCGCGATCAGGATGATCAGCACCGACAGGATGCCGAGAAGTTTAATCAGGTTCCTTTTCCTTTCCATGAAAAAATTCGCTCCTTGTGAAGTAAATTGATAGTGTTTTGGTTTGTAACTATTTGCACAAACTCACCAAATTTAGTATAATCTTTTCTAAGAAGAAAATGTAACTTTTGGTAAGTTTTCCTAATGGAATTAACTTATACGTATATATAAATTTATTTAATATTTGATCGAACACTGAAATGATCAGAGGAGCAAAAAATAGATGCTAAATGTCCATCAACTAAATGTGTTTGTGATCGCAGCGGAAACTCTTAATTTCACCCAAACAGCCAAACGCTTGCACCTGACCCAATCAAGTGTCAGCCAGCATATCAAATCATTAGAAAGCCAGCTGGGGGTTGAGCTTTTTGAACGCAAAGGCCGCTCTTTGGAGATCACAGATGCGGGTTCGGTGCTGTTGCCAATGGCGCGTGATATTGTTGAAGGCTCGATCCGTGTGGCTGAGCAGATGGAACTGCTGAAGAATGAAATCCACGGGCACCTGATTGTGGGTTGCAATACTGCGCCCGGAAAATATATCCTTCCGACGATGCTGGCCAAGTTCCACGAACATTACCCGCTGGTTCGGATTTCCTGCCAGGTGCTGCCCGTCAGGCAGGTTCAGGAAGGTTTAGCGGAGGGAGATATCCATTTTACGCTCTCAAATATCGCCGAGACTTCTACAGAAAGCGCGGAGTACCAGCTCTATCTGGAAGAGCCGATTGAGTTGATCGTTCCGCTGCACCATCCATGGGCGGAGCGCGCTGAAATTGAACCTGAAGAACTATACGAGGAACACTTTATTTCTCGGGAGAAGGATTCAGGAACTTACCGGAACGTTGCCAAGGCTTTGCTGGGTGTGGGTGTCGATTTAGATAAATTGGATGCCTTTATGGAGATGGGTACCTCGGAAGCCCTCGCTCTGGCAGTTGAGCAGGGACTGGGTGTCGGCTTTGTTTCCAAGATGATTTTGGAGAAGATTTGCTCGGGACGGGTGGCCGTGGTTAAGGTGCGCGGGCTGGAGATCCTCCAGCCAATTTACCTTGGGCGACAGACGGCTTATCCGGCTACATCTGCGCAGGCCGCATTCTGGGATTTTGTCCGAGAAGCCGGAACTGAGATATTCGATGCCGTTCGTGATCGCCCTCTGAAAGAAATTAATGAAAGTCTGGCAAATATCAAAGTAAAATCCTGACCTTTGGAGTTCAGATGCAATCAGAACAGGGCAAAAGGCGAGATAGACGATCATCAAGCCAAACGCCTTGTTTTTTGAAAGTAGGTGAAGTGATGAGAGGAGCATTAGCTTTGTAAAGAGGAGGTGTTTGTATGCGTGAGGGACCAGAAAATCGTTTTCGATTGATTACGAAATCGACCCGAAAGTTTTTCAAGGCCGGTCGAAACCTGGAAGACTATACCCTGAAAAATTGGATCCATGGATATGTTTATGGCCGCTGGCCGTACCTGTATATCGGGATTGGGAAAGGTGACCATCCATTAGCAAAAAAACTGAAACCTATCTTCAATCTCTTCTCCCGTAAGAAAGATGTCTCATTATCCGGCCAGCACTCAACGACCATGGCCAGCGGGATGTCCGCTGATGGGTACCATGGGAAAGCCATGCCGCTCAATTCTGCCAAGCAGCTGGTGACGGTGAATGAACCGATCGAGATTGAAGACCTGGAACAGGTGATTCCCTATGTGCGGGCACGCAGTATTGTGCTCGAGAATCCCGACCATATCGTCGCCTTGGAATGCCCTTGCCGAGCGAGTATGGAAAATCCGTGCCTGCCGCTAGATGTGTGCTTGATTGTGGGCGAACCATTTGCAGGATTCATCGCCGAACATCAGCCGGAGCGGGCACGTTGGATCTCCCAGGACGAGGCAGTTAAGATCCTGGAAGAAGAGGATTCCCGCGGTCACGTACACCATGCCTTTTTTAAGGATGCGATGCTGGGCCGTTTTTATGCCATCTGCAACTGCTGCGAGTGCTGCTGTGGTGCGATTGGAGCTCACCAGCGCGGGAACCCCATGTTGGCATCCTCCGGCTACCTGGCTGTGATCGATGATGAGTTGTGCATCGGGTGTGCTTCCTGTGAAGATTACTGTCAATTTGGCGCTTTAGCAATCGGACCCGACGAAGCGATGCAGGTGGATACGGATTTGTGCATGGGATGCGCCATCTGCGAGAGCAAGTGTGACCAGGAAGCCATCTACATCGAACTCGCTCCGCAAAAAGGGATTCCCCTCGAAATAGAAAAATTGATGACCGCGGCTGCGAGCTGATTTGTCTTCCTTCCACCGGGGCTAGAAGTTAAAGTTTAGGAGATGGAGATTGGTATTTCTGCGGAGCGAAATTCTTTTTGCTCTTGATCTTTGATTCCCTGTTGCTATTGAAAAACGATCCTTGTGTTTTTGTTTTTGAGTACAAGCCTTAGTGTATAATCGAAAAGTCAATACTCAGCGACCAATTTTGCCCAACAAGGATTTTTTAATTATCCCCCAACCATAGAAACAAGGAGCAATTGATGCCGGCAAAAAAGATGCGATCAGGGAAACGAATTCGGAGCCGTCGGCCAGTTTCACGCCCGCGCGGCGTACCCCGGCGAACGTCAGCGACACAAGGCAGGCGCAGAGCGTCCAGCCCGAGGCGTGTCCAGACACGCACAGTAAAAAAGCTCAATACCCGTCAACAGAAACGTAAAATTTCATCCCGCCCGAGGCCAGTGGTGCGCCCAGCCAGTGTGCCGAAGATGCGGATGCCAAAAGCGATGCCCGAACGGCCGCGAAAAAGAATGCCCGAGGCTCCGCGAAGAGCCCCCCGCCGCGTGCGGCCGACATCCAGCAGGGCGATTAAGCGTGGTGCCGTGCAGGCAACAGGTGCTGCTATAGGTGCATTGGCTGTTGGGCAACTGCTGCGACTCAATACTGCATCCGCACACCCGGGGATTTCCACTCAGGTGAATGCCCTGCAGGGTTCGATTGACGAACTGGAAGAGCGCGCCAGCCTGTCTGAGGTTAAGGAGGATGTTGCCAGTCTGGATGCCGACCTGAACCATGCCCTCAGCCTGCTGGAAAGCGCCAGGGAAAAAGATTACCTTTATCAGGCTGACCTGGAGGACATTGCCTATGATGCCATGAGCCGCTGGCAGGCGGTGCGAACCGATGTCGATGAAAGCATTGAATCCCAGGCCGAGCAGGTGGAAAATTATATCCGCCCGGTAAACCAGCAAGTGAGGCAGCTTAACAATGTGCTTTCGAACTCTGATAGGGCGGCCAGTGTTCTTTCCCAGACGGAGAGTGAAGTGCGCCATGCGCTGCGCTCGATAGACGAGGTAGAGCGCTCGATTGAATCTGTTTATGACGATATCGAACAGCAGACCAACCAACTTGTGATTCGCCTGACCCGCATCCATTGGGCGTTAACCCAGCGGGATGAAGCCAGTTTTGATTTACTGGAAAATGAGGAACTGTTCATGGCGGTCAAGGCCCGTTGGGATCAGGAAGGCAAAGACGACCCGGAAGGAATCCTCTTCCTGACCAACCAGCGGTTAATTTTTGAGCGCAAAGAAAAAGTGGCCACCAAGAAAGTTTTGTTCCTGACCACTGCCAAAGAACTTGTCCAGGAAGTGCTGGGAGCCCAGCCTCTCAACGGGATTGAGAGTGTCAAGGCGCAGGATAAAGGCCTGTTCGGGCACCAGGATTTCTTAGAGGTCGATTTTGACGGTCAGATCGTCTCTTTCCACCTTGATGGGCAGGATTCAAAAGAGTGGGCAGGCTGGATATTAGATGCCAAATCTGGAAAACTGGACCAGAACCGCGCCACAGGCAGCAAACTGTCGTTTGCCGATCTGACCGGCCCATTAACCCAGGCGGATATCCTCGATCTTCAGAACGAGATCAATGAATTGCAGGATGAGATGATGCTCAGAGGCGCCCAAGACGAGCTTTCGGAACTGGAAACCCAGGTGGTCTCACTTTCGCGTGAGCTATCCGAACTGCGCGCCCGCGGTTACCTGATCGAAAAAAGCCTTGAGGCCGATATCGAAATCCTCACTTTGCAGTGGGAGAAAATCAAAACCCGGTCTCAAGCCGCGTTTGATTACCAGACCAGCCAGCTAGGAAGCAATATGAAAGCCATTCAGGACGGGATGGCAAAACTGGCCGGGATGACCGGAGCCCTGGCAGCAGCCCGCCCGTTGTATATCAATCTGAAATCCTTAATCGCATCTGCAGAAGCCCAGGCGGAAGCGGCTGAGGAAACGGTTTTAGACCAGTATGATGAGTATGCCGATGAAGTGGAAGTGTTGGACACTCACTTTGAATGGGTGGATTGGATGCTGGATGCGCTCTCGATGGCTTCCTTCAAGCTGTTGGCAACCGAGAGCGGGGTGGCTGCGGTTGAGGCGGTCTGGGAGCGACCGGGTTTACCGCCGGAGAACGGGGTCTTGTTCTTAACCGACCAACGCTTGTTATGGGAAGACCGGGAAGGCGACTTTGAACTTAAGCTCGATGTCCCGCTCAGTGAGGTGGAGGAGGTTAAAGAGGAGTTGGAGGATCAATCTCGGGTTGAACGGCTGGTGGTGAATTTTGGTGCCAACGCTCCGCTTCCCAACGGAACGTTTCTGTTGAGTCAACCGGTGGCTGAGGAGTGGCTCCAGATGATCGGCCGAGCCAGATCAGGAGAGTACCAATCTGACCGGGCGGTGGAGATTGACGAGGCGGACCTGGAGCGCGTTCGCAATGCCCCCAGCCAATGCCCGAACTGTGGAGCAGCCTTTACCGCTCCGATCCTTAGAGGGCAGACAGAAATCATTTGTGAATTTTGTGGAGTGGCTTCTCGGATTTAATTGAAGGAACGCTGTAGGATGGAATTAGAACACGGGACCCTGATCCATAATCGTTATCGTATCCAAGAAACTTTAGGGAAAGGGGGCATGGGCGCTGTCTATACAGCGTTGGATGAATCCCTGGGTGTGTATGTCGCTGTCAAAGAAAATTTACTAGAAGAAGAAAACGCCATTGCCCAATTCCGCCGTGAAGCCACCATCCTGGCAGGCTTGCGCCATCCGAATTTGCCGAGGGTTACCGATCATTTTGTCATCGAGGGCCAGGGCCAATATCTGGTGATGGACTTTATCGAGGGGGAGGATCTCAGGATGCGTCTGCAGCGCCTGGGCGCGCTGCCGGAGAAAGAAGTGGTGCTGATCGGGATCGCGATTTCTGACGCGCTGAATTACCTCCATGGGCTGAATCCCCCTGTGCTGCACCGAGATCTTAAACCGGGGAACATCCGCGTGAGGCCCGATGGCCATGTCTTTCTGGTAGATTTTGGTCTTGCCAAGCAGGTGGAAAGCGGCCAGGTAACCGCAACCGGGGCGCGTGGACTCACTCCGGGTTATTCACCGCCGGAACAATACGGCACTGCAAGGACAGATGGCCGCAGTGATATCTACGCCTTGGGTGCGACCCTGTACACAATCCTGACTGGCTTTCCACCAGAAGATGGATTGTCTGTAGCAATTAAACAAACTGAACTCACCCCCATTCTCTCCCGCAATCCCAAAGTGAGCGAAGAGGTTGCGGTTGTGATCGAAAAAGCGCTGAGCATTGAACCGGATGACCGTCATCAGACTGGAGCTGAGTTCCGGAGGGCTTTGCTGCAAGCCAGTGAAAGCGCCTACCGCCAGGTTGCTACCGGGGATATGACGGTTGCCCCTCCGCCCAGCGATGCAACCGAGGTCGCCGGGGAAGCAACTTTACCTCCCCCGCAAGCGACTCTCCCTTCAGAACCGCAGGAAACTCTTGCTGCCCCTGTGGAAACACCGGCACCGACCCCCGCAAGGAAAAAACCTTTCCCATTTGGGCTGGCCGCCGGAGTTGCTTTGGCGGTTGTGGCCATGATTGCCGGTGTTGTTTTTCTGCCTGGTTTACTCAACAACGCAAATGAGAATCCTCCTGCTGTGTCTGCCCCTACGCTTACAGAGTATGTGCCGACACTCCAAGAAGAAGAGGAACCAACACAGGATGATCAGGTGGTGGTTGTTGAAACCAATACCAAGCTGCCTGCTGATACCCTGGAACCGGAACCGGCCGCGACCACCGCACCGCTTCCGACGGATACCCCGAACGCGACTCCGGTTGGCGGTGGGGGAATGATTGCTTTTGCCTCTGACAGAGGTGGAGACCCGCAAGTTTTCTTGCTTGACTTGATTTCTGGAGAGCAAACTCAGCTGACAGATGTGAGCGGTGGGGCTTGCCAGCCAGAATGGTCCAATGATGGTCAACGTTTGGTGTTTGTTGCCCCTTGTAAGCAGAACCAGCAAAGCTATGCCGGTTCCTCTTTGTTTATCATCAATGCGGATGGAACCGAAATGAACCCGCTGCCTTCGTCTCCGATAGGTGATTACGATCCTTCCTGGTCGCCGGGTGAAAACAAAATTGTTTTCACCACGATTCGAGATTTTGACCGCCCGCAGATATGGGTGCTGGATGTGGAAACCGGCCAATCGGAGAACCTATCGCAGAATTCCCAAGCGGACTACCAGCCGACCTGGTCTTGGGATGGGAGTAAAATCCTGTTTTCATCCAACCGGGTGGTCGGGCGCGCAAAGTTGTGGGTGATGGATGCGGATGGCGAGAACGTGAGAGAATACTCGCGCAGCGATAACCGCACCAATATTGAATCGGCATGGTCCCCGGATGGCGACCTGATCGTTTATACCCAGTTCGACGGCCAGGGAAGAGGAATACCGATCTTGGTTGGATCTAATTGGCGTGAGGGTGGCCCAGAAGCTGGCATGAATGAATTTAGACTCTCGGATGATCCGTCAGGAAAGCGAGAACCTGATTTCTCTCCAGATGGTTTGTGGATTGTGTTTTCGCGCTATTCAGACTCGGCCGACCTGGATATATACATGATGCGGATGAATGGGGTGGACATCACACCGCTGGTGGTAAGCGAATTTAATGATTTTGACCCGGCCTGGAGGCCTTAAATAGATATCAATTATTGTTGTGATAAGGCAATGAAATTGATATAGGTTTTTTTTTCAGAATATTTACCTGGGTGGTACAATGGATTGCGTAGTTTTGGAATGAACCTTGCTACAAGTTTTCAATACTGCCATTAGGGCCAACTATGACGTTAGAACGCGATTCAATCCTAAATGAACGTTACAAAATCCTGGACATTCTTGGACAGGGCGGCATGGGGGCAGTTTATCACGCAAGAGACGAAAACTTAGGTGTAGAAGTTGCCGTAAAGGAGAATCTGTTTACATCTGAGGAGTATTCGCGTCAATTCAGGCGCGAGGCGACCATTTTGGCTAATATGCGTCATCCAAACCTGCCGCGGGTGATCGATCATTTTGAGGTGCCTGATCAAGGGCAGTATATGGTGATGGATTTTATCGAGGGGGAAGACTTGCGGCAGAGAATGGATAGGGTTGGTTCTCTGAAGGACGAAGAAGTCATCATAATCGGTGCAGCAATTTGTGATGCGCTGGATTATTTGCACACCCGCAAGCCGATCATTTTGCATCGGGATATTAAACCAGGAAATATTAAAATAAGCCCAGAAGGACAGGTTTACCTAGTAGATTTCGGGTTGGCCAAGATTGTTCAGGGAACACAGGTGACCACCACTGGCGCCCGGGCAATGACTCCAGGCTATTCTTCTCCGGAACAATACGGTACCGCTCGCACTGATCAACGATCGGATATTTATTCTCTGGGAGCAACCCTGTACGCGGCCCTCACCAATACCATTCCGGAAGACGGACTGGCACGGGCGATGGAGCAGGCCGACCTCACTCCGCTTCGAAAACGGAATCCGAAGGTCTCCCGCCGGGTGGCTAGTGCAGTCGAGAAAGCACTCGAAGTACATCCGGAAGACCGATATCAGGATGCCCTCGATTTTAAGAACACATTGCTGCAGTCATCTAGCGGCACGCGTCAACTCCAACATTCGGAAGAACTGACGATTGTCCCCCCCCCACCTGAAGCGATTGAAAATGCAAACCCTGCTCAACAACCGCAACAGGTAGGCGTGAACTCGCCGCAAATCTCAGGTGTATCAAATACCCGAAAACGCCGATTGTTTTGGCGCAGAATCCGCAGGACAATCTTGGCTCTGCTATCGCTCTTGGTGTTCGCCGCGTTTATCTGGACGGGAATGGGAATGCCCGGGCGGGAAAACTTGGATGGCGTGATTCCTGCTGATTGGATGGAATGGGCTTTCCAATACACACCTACTCCATTTATCGCCACGGAAACGCCGACGACTACTCCCACCGATACGCCAACACCGACCAATACAGTTACAGCTTCCCCTACGCTGACTCCTACCCTCACCAACACGCCTACCCCGACAATGACCGCGACTGTCACGCCCACCCCGACGCCGATCCGGGTTCCAGGTTTGCCCACGCCCACAGAACTGCCTATAGATTATCTCGAGCCATTCGAAGCTGAACAAATCGCGTTTGCTTCCGTGAGAAGCGGCTCTGTACAGATATGGTTATACTCCTTTGCTGATGAAGCATTTGAGCAGTTGACAGATGTGCCATTCGGCGCTTGCCAGCCAGCCTGGTCGCCAGATGGACGACTGCTGGCATTTATTTCTCCATGTGTCAGGAATCAGCGTATCTATGAAGATGCCTTCATTTTCGTTTTGGATATGGAAACCCGAGAAATTGTTCAGCTGGCAGTGGAAGAAGGAAGTTTTGATCCAGCCTGGTCGCCGGATGGCTCCAGTATGCTGTTCACTAAGGCAGAAAGCGGTGCAAGAAGCGGGATCTACCGAATCAATACCAGTGATTCATCAATTGACCAAATGATTTTGGGACAGCGCCTGGCCTTCAATCCGGCTTGGTCTCCTGAGGGAGACCGCTTTGTCTTTGCTAGTAATAATGCCGGATATTATTTCATATATATTATGGAAAATGAACCCGGAGGGGCGGCAGAGTTATTTGCTCGCAATCGCGACCGGGTGTATGTAAAACCAACTTGGTCCGTTCATAATCAGATTGTGTTTTCTGAGGGACCGCTGGACAGCTTTCTGAGTATGTGGCGGATGCCTGCCAGTATGCTTGGCGCAACAGATTTTATCTACGAAGAAAAGCTTGTAAGCGCAGATGCGAATCGTGTTCCGGAATTAGACCCTGATTTTAATTCAACGGGCCATTGGATTGCATATGAGAGCTGGCCAACTGGGGATAACCGTGACATTTACATTATGCGGGAGGATGGTGAAGTGATTATCCGGATCACCGATCATTCTCGGGAAGATTTTGATCCTACCTGGCGTCCTTTCCCTCGCCCGTAGATTTTTTGTACTGGAAAACAAAAAAGAACTGCGTTCGCAGTTCTTTTTTTATCACTATTGGGAATCAACAATCTGGAATTCTGGCGTTATTACATCCTTTATTTAAGGCTACATGCGAGTTTTGACAAGCGAAGCCAACTGATTGAGCGAATCAAAAGTATCGGCATTGAGTTCAGTGTCATCAATCTGCACGCCATAAGTTTCTTCGATGAATAAGGCTAGATCTACCAGTGAGAAAGAATCGATCAGCCCTCCTGAGATCAGCGGTTCATCCGGCTGGACCTGGCGGTCAGGTGATTTGAGCAGTTCTGAAGAAATATAGCTGCCGATTTTTGAACTGATGTCTGATGTCATGATCTGTTCCTTATTTTTCAAGATTGTTGAATTTTACCAGATAACCGGTTTTTGTAATCCTGTCAGGATGGGAAAAAATGTTAAAGGGAAATGCTAAAAAAACAGTGGCTTTCTATACAGAATCTTGGAAGATTATCGAATTTTAAATTATGGGTTGAAAAAAACCAATATTTTTGAGATAATTGTTATTGATGTCACAAATAACCTTTTACGATCATGCATTAGATCGAAGAATGTCAACCACATATCCACAAGAGAGGTAGAAGTTCATGACTGCACAAATTATTGACGGAAGAGAAATTGCCAACACGATCCAAGAGGAGATAAAAGAAAAAGTTGCTGCCCGTGTAGCCGCTGGAAAACCAGTGCCCGGATTGGCAACAGTATTGGTGGGGGAAGACCCGGCCTCGGCGATGTATGTAAAAATGAAGCAAAAACGCTGCGCCAAGGTTGGAATTGAATCTTTCCATGTTGGGCTCCCACCGGATATTTCTCAGGAAGAATTGGAGAAGAAAGTCTCTGAGTTAAATGCTGATCCCAAAGTGAATGGGATTTTGGTCCAGCTGCCCTTGCCGAAAGGGCTGGATGAGGAGCGCGTTTTGCAGGCGATTGATATTAATAAAGACGTTGACGGTTTTCACCCCTTAAACATTGGACGTCTAGCTCAGAAAGGGCGCACGCCGGTCTTTCTACCTGCCACCCCTGCCGGGTGCATTGAGCTTCTGGTGCGTTCCGGTGTTGAGATGGAAGGCGCTAACGCGGTTGTCTTAGGCCGTTCGAATATTGTCGGGATGCCGGTGGCCTTGCTGCTGGTTGAGCGCAATGCGACGGTCACCATCTGCCACTCGCGCACAAAGGATTTGCCGGGTGTTGTCCGCCAGGCAGATATTTTGATTGCTGCCGTAGGTTGGGCAGAGATGGTAAAAGGTGATTGGCTGAAGGAAGGTGTTGTGATTATTGATGTCGGCACCAACAAGGTCGACGCTGACAACAAAAAAGGTTACAAATGGGTCGGAGATGTCTCTTATGATGAGGCTAAAGACGTTGCTTCGATGATCACCCCTGTTCCCGGCGGTGTAGGCCCGATGACAATTGCTATGCTGCTTCAAAATACCCTGCGGGCTGCGGAGCTGGCCGACGGGTAATCCGGTATACCACTCAATAATAAAAGAGGCACTTCATGTTGCGAAGTGCCTCTTTTTGGTTAATTTTTTTGTTTTATTGGACGGTAAAGCTGGTTGTTCCGGTGCCGGAGGTATAGCCCGTCTTGGAGGCTGTGGCTGTCACATTGTAGGTGCCGGAGCCATCTTTATTGGGGTTGACCCGGAAGCTGAAGGCGGCCTGGCCGTTCGCATCCGTGGTTCCATTTCCGCTGTAAATTCTCCCGTTCGGGGTTTCGATCCGGAGATCCACAGCGGCATCTGAAACAGGATTGGTCCCGTCCGTCACCGTGGCGGTAATGATCGCTGTTTCACCTTTCACATAGGAGACTTTATCGGTGGCAACGGTCACATCTAAAGCCCCGCCGGTCCCACCTCCGCCGCCGACGGTGACGTTGACGGTAGCGGTGGCTGTCAGACTACCACTATCGGTGACCGAGGCTGTGATGGTGTGATTACCGTCACTCAGTACGGCTGTGAAACTGGCTTCACTACCGATTGACCCATCAATGCTGGAGGTCCAGGAGATGGATGAACTCAGGTCTCCATCCTCGTCATCGCTGGCAGATCCTGCAAAGTTGATCGACTCACCTGTATTAAAGGAGCTGCCATCATCAGGGCTGCTAATTGAGACAGAAGGAGCGGAGTTCCCGGTCCCACCGCCGAGGGCATTCATGGCGTCTGCAGCCTGCACCAGCCCGTATCCGTAAGCGTTGTCGCGCCCGGCATCACCTAAATCCATGGCAGAGGAATTCATCGCGTTGCGGATGTCATCATTGCTGGCTGAAGGATTGGCACTCCACAGCACGGCAGCAACGGCGGAAACATGCGGGGTTGCCATGGACGTACCGTTGTAGTAGGCATAACCGCTGGCTGGCCACTCGGAACTGCTGGTCAGGTTGGCTGTTTGGCCAAGGCTGCCGGTAACCAGCGCCTGCCCGTCTTCCTGGCTCAGGCTGAGAGCAATAATGTTGGAAGAATTGCCCTCCCCCAATGTACCGTAAAAGTTGCCCGGTTCGTTGTTATAGATCACGGCGGCAGTGCCTCCGCCGTTCTGCACGTTGACCACCTTATCGAAAAAGCTGATATTGCCGCGCTCGCAGAGGACGACTGCTCCGCTCCATGCACCGGAGGAGTCACACAGCCCGCCATCCACCAGGGAGCCTGAAGCTGTGCCGCGGGCGGAAAACTCGATATGATTGGCCTGATAGGTCGTGCCGTTCACCTCAACGGTATTGGTTTCCAAATAAGGAATGGTGCTGAGTACGCCCACGCCTGGGGCCGCGATTTCCACCTGGCTGTTCTGCTGGGAGAAACCAGCGATGGTGTTGGTGGAGTCCACGGCAGCTACCGACATCACTGAGCTATAGGATGCCGGGTATGAAAAGGAGGTGTCTCCGTTATTTCCGGCGGCAGCAATCGAGAGTACACCGCTGCTGTTTAACTGGTCAAATGTGCGTTGCTCACGACCATTCGAACGGCTGCCTCCGAGGCTCATGCTGATGACTTGGGCGCCATTGGATTCACAAGCCTTGGCGGCATCGATCAAATCGGAAGCTAAAGTGGCGAGACCATCATTATTGAAAAATTTGACAATATAGAGGGAAACCTGCGGAGCGACGCCAATCACGCCAAGATCGTTGTCGAAGGCGGCGATTGTCCCAGCCACGTGAGACCCATGACCGAGGCCATCGGTGGTGTATTCGTCACCGACCTGAGATGTACCGCCAACCAGACTGACATCGGTCAAGTCTTCATGGCCGGAGTAAAACCCGCTGTCGATGATACAGACTGTCACGCCTGCTCCGGCTGGGGCACCGCTGTCCACGATTCCGTCCTTATTTTGGTCCCAGACATCACGCGCCTGAACCGCATCCACGCCATAAGGAACGGTTTCTCCGGCAGCACTGGCTGCCGCAGCAACAGCTTCCAGAGCGGAACTGGTTGGGGTGCTGATCATATAGCGGGGGACATCTTCTTCAATCCCGACGACGTTGGGATTCTGCGATAAGCTGTTTAGGACATTGGTGGGCAACGTCACGACAAATGAATTGAGGAAGTCAAAGGTGTAGTGAAATTCCGCACCGGCGCGCGCCAGTTCTCTCTGGACAACGGCTTTCCCTCTCGGAGTAAATTCGACGAACACACGCGTTTTTTCAGGAGCTCCAACTGCCGGGCTTGCTGCTGCCAGCAGGAGTGCGGCGACCATACTTATAAATAACAATTTTAATAGGTAATGTTTTTTCATGTTCTCTCCAATTGATTGTTGATAAATTTTACCTTAATAATCAATAAAAATTGAAATTTTTTAATAATTATTCCTTTGATATGAATGTATAGATGTATGCAATTAGTCAAGATACCCAGGGGTGTTGAAAAAAAGCAGTTTGCTTTACAAATATTAAAACGAATCCGGCCCCAAAACATTACAAATCAAAGTTGAAAATTTAAGTTGTCTGACAATTGACTTTCTATCTAAATCCTGATAAACTAATTTCGCTTAGTTGTCAGACAAATTTCGTGAAATAGAGAACAAAGATGACCACCCTGTTAGTCAAGCATGCCGATCTTTTAGTGACGATGGATGACCTCCGCAGAGAAATTCCTGACGGTGGTCTTTTTATTCGCGATGGCTTTATCGAACAAATCGGGCCGACCAGCGACCTCCCGCAAAAGGCAGATGAAATCCTTGATATGCGCGGCCAGATCGTTTTGCCAGGGCTGATCAACACGCACCACCATTTTTACCAGACTCTTACCCGGGCTGTCCCTGCGGCGCAAGACGCCAATCTTTTTGGCTGGCTGACAACCCTATACCCGATTTGGGCTGGCATCACGCCGGAGGATATCTACGTTTCCACGCAAACTGCCCTGGCTGAGCTTGTGCTGACTGGCTGTACCACTGCTTCCGACCACCTGTATATTTATCCCAATGGCTCGCGGCTGGATGATGAAATCCATGCTGCGCGGGAGATTGGTGTACGCCTGCAGGCATCACGCGGCTCGATGAGCCTCGGGGAAAGCAAGGGCGGCCTACCGCCAGACCGGGTGGTGGAGGAAGAAGACGAAATTCTCAAAGAGAGCTTGCGCCTGATCCAGGATTATCACAACCCGGCACCCGGGGCGATGACCCAGATTGTTCTGGCGCCGTGTTCCCCGTTCTCTGTCACCAGCGACCTGATGCGGGAGAGTGCCAGGCTGGCGCGTGAATACGGCTTGCACCTGCATACTCACCTGGCTGAAACAGAAGACGAGGACCAATTCTGCCTGGAAATGTTCGGTCATAAACCAGTAGCCTATATGGAAACGGTGGACTGGATCGGCGAAGATGTCTGGTTTGCCCATTCGGTGCACGTCAACCGTGAAGAAATCGACCTGTATGCCCGTACCGGGTGCGGCGTGGCGCACTGCCCGACATCGAACATGCGCCTAGCTTCCGGGATCGCCCCAATTGTGGAGATGCTGACGGCAGGAGTCAAAGTCGGATTGGGTGTGGACGGCTCAGCGAGCAACGACGGCTCTCATATGCTGGCCGAGGCGCGCATGGCGATGCTGCTTTCAAGGGTAGGAGCAGGTGAAGCGGGGTTCTCTCTTTCCAGTGAGGGTCTACCCCCGCTGATGGCGGCCCGTACTGCCCTGGAACTTGCCACGCGGGGTGGCGCGGCGGTTTTAGGCCGGCAAGATATTGGTTCCCTGGAACCAGGCAAATGTGCCGATTTCTTTGCCTTAGATGTCAATCAGTTGGAGTTTGCCGGAGGGCTGCATGACCCGGTAGCGGCCGCGGTTTTCTGCGCACCAGTGAAAGCCAGCACCACCGTGATCGGCGGCAAGGTGATTGTAAAAGAAGGCCAGCTGACCACGATTGATCTGCCTGTATTGATTGAAAAACACAATGCCGCCGCCCGAAGGCTGGTGAGCTAAGATGCATGCTGCTGGAACGACCCCATGGTTGAATCTGCTCAAATTGTGATCTGCGGCGCGGGGATTGGTGGGGTGGCGGCAGCCTACTTCCTTACCGTGGAACACGGTATGCGGGATGTCGTGCTGGTCGATGAGCGCCCTCCGCTCTCCCTCACCAGTGATAAATCGACCGAATGCTACCGCAACTGGTGGCCGGGACCGGGGGATGAGATGGTGCAGCTGATGAACCGCAGCATCGATCTGATGGACTCGCTGGCGGATGAACACCGTAATGTCTTCCACCTCAACCGGCGTGGTTATCTCTACACTACGACCAACCCTGATAAGCTCACTGATCTGGAAGGTTTCGCATTGGAAGCTTCCTCGCTGGGTGCTGGCGAACTGCGCCGGCATGCGGGTGGAAATTCTACGGGCTATCAACCGCATGCCCCTGAAGGCTTCCAGGATGCACCGGGAGGGGCTGACCTGATTACGGATCGGACGCTAATTCGAACCCATTTCCCGTATTTATCTCAAGATGTGGCTGGCGTGCTGCATGTACGGCGTGCCGGCTGGCTGAGCGCACAGCAGTTCGGCATGCTGCTCCTTGAAAAGGCACGTGCACATGGAGCAACGCTGGTTGAAGGCCGGGTAGTTGGCGTGGAACTGAGAGCGGGCAGGGTGGACCGGGTGCATCTGGCCAGTGGTGAAGAAATTAGGACCAAGGTCATCGTGAACGCGGCGGGACCTCTTCTCGAGGAAGTGAGCGGTATGCTGGGAGTATCGCTGCCGGTGTTCCATGAACTGCACATGAAAGCATCGATCAATGATTCGCTAGGTGTGGTCAGCCGAGATGCCCCGCTGCTAATAGATATTGACTCCCAATTTTTATCATGGAGCGATGAAGAGCGTGACTGGTTGATGCAGGAAGAAGACACCCGTTGGCTTTTGGAAGAGCTGCCCTCCGGGGCGCACGTCCGTCCGGAAGGCGCAGGTCAGGCGAACAGCATCTTGATGCTCTGGGATACGCATACCGACCCGGTACCGCCGGAACTGCCGGCGCCATTGGACTCGATGTATCCTGAAATCGCCATCCGCGGTCTGTGTAAGATGGTGCCCGGCATGGCGCAGTACCTGGATAGAATGCCTAAACCTTTTCTGGACAGCGGGTATTACACAAAAACACAAGAAAACCGCCCACTGGCCTGCCCGCTGCCGGTTCCCGGCGCATATCTGATCGGTGCCATGTCTGGATTTGGAATCATGGCCGCAGCTGGATTGGGTGAACTGGCAGCCGCCCATATTGTTGATGAGGGCCTGCCGTCTTATGCCCCAGCATTTGATCTCAGGCGTTATTCAGATGCAGATTATCAGGCCAAACTGGCCGTCTGGGGAGAAAGTTGGCAGCTATAAACGAGAGTCAACCACCTTATTAATGGATTAGAGTGAAAAGATGAACGATAACGGAAAAACTTTGCCCCAACAACTACATGAGCGTCTGCGAAAATTGATCTCGGAGACCGAATCCGGAGGGCGTTTGCCATCGGAGCCAAAACTGGCGAAGCAACTGGGTGTCTCCAGGGCAACGCTGCGGGAGGCAATGCGCATCTTTGAGACGCAAGGGGTCATTCACCGCCGGCAAGGTGTGGGGACATTTGTTGTTCCCCCTTCCCAGGTGATCGATACCGGGCTGGAGGTCTTGGAGAGCATCCTGACCCAGGCGGAACGAAAAAATTTACAAATCAAGATGGGCCTTTACTCGATTGGTGAGCATGTGGCAACAGATAAAGAGGCGGAGGTGTTGAAGATTGAACCTGGAAGCGAAGTGCTCCAGATTTCCTGGGTGATGGAGACCCCGGACCGCCCGGTGGCGTATCTGATTGATGTGCTGCCTGCTGATGTTTTGAGTATTGAGGAGGCCCGCCAGAATTTTAAGGGTTCTGTGCTGGACCTGCTGATGGGCAACCCTTCCCTGAATTTGACCACATCCCGCACCGAGTTGAGCGCGGTTGCCGCGCCGGCTAAGATTGCCAAATCGTTAGGTATTCAGCGCGGCGATGTGGTGCTGTGCTTTGAAGCGACCCTGTTTTCTGCGGAAGGCAAGGTGGTCGATTATTCGCACAGCTACTACCTGCCCGGATATTTTCGCTTCCACGTGATGCGCCGGGTGGGCTGAATTGGTGAAAAGCGCGGGAAACTGCGTTTTATAACAAAAATACTAAATTTTATTTGATTTTGGAGGTACAAAATGCGTAGTTTTGCAGGACGAGATATTCTCTCATTAAAGGATTTTGAACGGAACGAATTTTTCCGCGTGTTTGAGGTAGCGGAACAGCTGGAACCGATTGCGCGCAACCGCCGCAATACGGACTTGCTGAAAGAAAAAACCCTGGTGACAGCTTTTTATCAGCCAAGCACCCGCACCCGGCTGGCGCATGAGTCAGCCATGATCCGCTTGGGCGGACAGGTGACCGGATTTGCGGATGCCAAAATGACCCGTGCAGGCGACTTTTACCAGGAATCGATCAAAGATACTGTCAAGATGCTGGAATTTTACGGCGACGTGATCGTGATGCGTCATTTCCAGCAGGGTGCCCCGCACGAAGCGGCCAAATGGGCCAGCATCCCGGTGATCAACGGCGGTGATGGCTGGGGGGAGCATCCGACCCAGATCCTGACCGATTTCTACACTGTAATGCGTGAGAAAGGCCGCATGGACGGCTTGAAATGGCTGGCAGTTGGCGATATGCGCATGCGCACGATGCATTCCCTGGCCTACGGCCTGAGCCAGTTCGACTGCCCGATCACTTTTGTTTCGCCCCCGGATATGTCCCTGACGGATGAAATGAAAGCCGACCTGGAAAATTACAGCCTGGATTACAAAGAAGCTGAGCATGTGGAAGAGGCGATTGCTGATGCTGACGTGATCTTGGTGGAACCGGTGGTGCAGCCAGATTACACCAAATCCCGCGATGAGCGCGAGGGCGATGTTGGTATGACCCCGGCCAATTACAAGATCACCCGCGACCTGCTCTTTAACAAAGCCAAATCAGATGCCATTCTGCTGCACTCGCTGCCGCGCATGGACGAGATTCCGGCCGACGTGGACATCACCAAATGGTCCCGCTACTGGCAGGAAGCCTTCAACGGCGTGGTGATGCGCATGGCGCTGATCGCCCTGGTGATGGGGAAGATGGAATAGGTCGTCAATTTGTCTAGTAGTCGGGTTGTCACATGGTGAAGGTAAATAAATTTGAGGATTTAAAAAGCTGGCAAAAAGCGAGACAGTTCGTTAACCATATTTATAAGTTGACAAATACTCCGTCTTTCTCCGATGATTTTGGACTGCGAAATCAGATCAGGAGGGTTTCAAGTTCTGCGATGCATAATATTGCTGAGGGATTCGATTCAGGTTCCGATGCGGAATTTGTCGGGTTCTTAAGGATTGCCAGACGTTCAGCCAGTGAATGTCAATCACAGCTATATCTCGCATTGGATAGGAATATATTTCTCAAGAGGATTTCGATATGGCATATGAATCAGCTACAGATATTAAGAAGTTAATCAATAGTTTCATTAGATATCTGACAGAGAATCCAAAAACATAATATGAGTATTGGGTCATCTGAGAAAAGATTTGTGACGAAAAGACTATTAGACAATAAGACGAATTGACAAAAAAGGAGTTCAAAATGCAATCTGATTTACGAGGCCGAGATCTGATCGGCGACCTGGATTTTAGCAAAGAAGAAGTTGAAACCATTTTAGATGTGGCCTGGGACCTGAAGCGCAAGCGCGCCCTGGGCGAAGAACATGCTTACCTGCGCGATAAAGTGCTGGCGATGCTGTTCTTCTTCTCCAGCACCCGCACCCGCGGCTCTTTCGAGGCCGGGATGGCCCAACTGGGCGGACACGCGGCGTTCATCGAATCCCGCACCACCCAGATTTCCCACGGAGATACCGAAAAGGAAATGGGCGAGATTTTCGGCCGCTATTTTGACGGTATCGCCATCCGCCATGTGGATTGGGGGATCGGCAATCGCTACCTGAACCTGGTGGCAGAAGCCTCGCGTGTGCCGGTGCTCAATATGCAGTGCGAGATTTACCACCCGCACCAGTGCCTGGCAGATATCATGACGATCATCGAGAAAAAAGGCCGCGATCTGCGCCGCAAGAAAATGGTGGTCTCATGGGCGTATGCGTCCTCTTACCTCAAGCCGATATCCGTGCCCCAGTCGCTCATCCTGCAGATGCCGCGCTTTGGCCTGGATGTGGTACTGGCCCATCCGCCGGAGTTCAAACTGATGCCGGAGATCATGGACCAGGCCCAGGAGCAGGCCCGCAAGTTCAACACCGGGTTTGAGGTGGTGGATGATATGGAAGAAGCCTGCAAAGATGCCGATATCATTTATGCGAAGTCCTGGGGGCCGCTGCTGACGACCCATGATCCTGAAGAAGGTAAAAAGATACAGGATAATTACCAGCACTGGATTGCTGATGATGCCAAGATGGCGCTCGGCAAGGATGATGTAATCTACATGCACCCGCTCCCGGCCGATCGCGAGATTGAGGTGAGCAACTCGGTGATTGATGGGCCGCACTCGGTCGTTTTCGATGAGGCTGAAAACCGTATGCACGCACAAAAAGCCGTCATGGCGCTGACCATGCGCTAGGAAGGAAAAGACATAATGGCAGAATCGAAAATTGCTGTGGTTGCCGTGGGCGGCAACGCATTAGTAAAAGACAAAAACAGGCAAACCGTGCCAGACCAGTTCGACGCGGCGCATGATACGATGGGGCATATTGCCCAGATGATCAAAGCCGGCTGGAATGTGGTCATCACTCATGGGAACGGCCCGCAGGTGGGGTTTATTCTGCGCCGTTCAGAACTATCGATGCATGAACTGCATCCAGTTCCGCTGGATTACTGCGGTGCCGATACACAAGGCGCGATTGGCTACATGTTCCAGAAAGCCCTGCAGAACCATTTCAAAGCCAACGGTATGGATAAACAATCCCTCACCGTGGTTACGATGGTAGAGGTGGACAAAAATGATCCCGCTTTCCAGAACCCGACGAAACCAATCGGTTCTTTCTTAGACGAGGAGACCGCCAAGGAACGCATGGAAGACGGCAAAACCTTTGTGGAAGACGCGGGCCGCGGCTGGCGCCAAGTAGTACCATCCCCAAAACCCATGCGGATTGTAGAGGTGGAAGCCATCCAGTCCCTTGTTGAATCCGGTTTTGTGGTAGTTGCCACCGGTGGGGGCGGGATCCCGGTGGTTGAGAAAGAAGATGGCGATTTAATCGGGATTGAGGCGGTAATTGATAAAGATTTTGCCTCGGCACTCATGGCCAATACTATCCAGGCTGATTTGCTGCTGATTTCTACTGCAGTGGAAAAAGTGGCGATTAATTTTAATAAGCCTGATGTCCAATGGCTGGATAAGATGACGATCGCGGAAGCCAAACAGTACATAGAAGAAGGTCACTTTGCTCCGGGCAGTATGCTGCCGAAGATCCAGGCTTGCATCGATTTCCTGGAAAAAGGCGGCGAAAAAGCCCTGATCACCGATCCGGAGAATATTCCGCGTGCCCTGAATGGTGAAACTGGCACCTGGATTGTAAAATAAGGCAAAGACACGAATGGTCTGGTCGTCCCATCACTTTTTGATGGGGAGTGACGGGTGGTGTGGCGGCCAGCTAATTGACGAGGTAATGGATGCAAAAAGTAATTGGTTACCGGTGCAGTGTGTGCCAGACAAAATACACACTTGAGGAAGTAACTTATACCTGTCCGAAAGACGGCGGTGTGCTGGATGTGGTGTTGGATTATGATGCCATCCGCAGTTATGTGCGGGTGGAGGATATCCGCGCATCGAACGAATACTCGATGTGGCGGTATCTGCCGCTGCTTCCGGTAGAAGACCCTGGACATCTCCAGACTCCCTTACGGTCGGTGGGATGGACACCTATATATCGCTCGCAGCGCCTGGCTGACCAGCTTGGGATGAAAGCGCTCTGGCTGAAGGATGAAAGCAGCAACCCAAGTGCATCTTTCAAAGATCGGGCCAGTGCGCTGCTGGTGGCGCGGGCGGCAGAGATTGGCGCAGAGGTGGTGGTCACAGCCTCAACCGGCAATGCCGGGGCCGCGCTGGCGGGCATGGCCGCCGCTACCGGGCAGAAGGCAGTCATCTTCGCACCTAAGACCGCCCCTCCAGCGAAAGTCGCACAACTGCTGGTTTATGGCTCACAGGTTATTTTGGTGGACGGCAACTACGATGATGCTGTTGCGCTGGCGGTGGATGCGGCCAATGAGTATGGCTGGTACTGCCGGAACACCGGCTACAACCCGTTTACTGCGGAGGGAAAGAAAACTGCTGCTTTCGAAATATGGGAGCAAGTCCTGCTTGCCAACCAACTGGACCGGCCGCTGAATGTGTTTGTATCGGTTGGGGACGGGAATATCATCTCGGGTGTGCATAAAGGCTTCCGAGATCTATACGCCCTTGGCTGGTTGGAATACATGCCGCGCATTTTTGGCGTGCAGTCGGCCGGTTCGGCCGCGATTGCCAATGCCTTTTTCTCCGGTGAAGAGGAGATTAAGCCGGTTTCTGCGTCCACCCTAGCGGACAGTATCTCGGTGGATATGCCCAGCGACGGGTTACGGGCACTGCGGGCAGCGACCCAGACCGGCGGCGCTTATGTAGTGGTGGAAGATGAGGCTATCTTGCAGGCGATTGCTTCGCTTGGCAGGGTAGGGATATTTTCAGAACCCGCCGCGTCGACGGCATTTGCCGGGCTGGAAAAAGCCCTGGCAGACGGCTTGCTGACCCCGGATGACCCGGCACTGGTGCTGCTGACCGGCAGCGGTTTGAAAGATGTTAAAGCTGCCATGCAATCCGCCGGGGAGGCCCCGGTGATCGCTCCTAATATGGCGGCGCTGAACGAATTTTTTAAGCAATAGGGGAGTTGAATTTATGACAGATAAACCGGTGTTTTCAATCGTGGTCCCAATTTACAACGAGCAGGAGAGCCTGCCCGTGCTGTACGAACGCATGGTAAGTGTGATGGATTCGACCGGAGAACCCTGGGAGGTGGTGCTGGTCGATGATGGGTCGCACGACAAATCCGCAGAAATGATCCGGGAACTGGCACAAAAGGATGACCGGATACGCCCTGTGATTCTGGCGCGCAACTTCGGGCACCAGATCGCGGTGACTGCCGGACTGGACCATACCCGCGGCGAGGCGATTGTGATCATCGATGCCGACCTGCAGGACCCTCCTGAGGTGATCCTGGAACTGATCGAGAAGTGGCAAGAGGGATTTGAAGTGGTGTACGCAGTCCGAGAAACGCGAGAAGGGGAGACCTTCTTTAAATTGTGGACGGCGCGTCTCTTTTACCGCCTGATCAACCGCATCACCTCCATGAAAATCCCGGTGGATACCGGGGACTTCCGGCTCATCGACCGCAAGGTGGTGGACGTGCTCAACCAGATGCGGGAGCACCACCGCTTCCTGCGCGGGATGTCGGTTTGGGTAGGGTTCAAGCAGACCGGTGTCAAGTACAAGCGCGCCGCGCGCTACGCGGGAGAAACTCATTACCCCCTGAGGAAGATGATTAAGCTGGCGACGACTGCCATTACCGGGTTCTCTTTCTTCCCGCTACAGGTGGCCACCTATATGGGTTTTATTGCTTCGGGGATCAGTATTATCACGATCCCGGTGGTGGTGGTGATGCGTTTGCTGGGCAACCAGCAGTTCCTGGGGCAGGCGTCTACCTTGATCTCGGTGCTGTTCTTAGGCGGCGTGCAGCTTATCTTTTTGGGCATCCTGGGCGAATACATCGGCCGCATCTATGATGAGGTGCGCAACCGCCCGCTGTATATTGTGCGGGAGGCACCGGAGGAGTAGTTTGATCGTCAGGTTGTCCGGTCGTCGGATTGTCAGAGAACTTCTTGTATCCTGACTAGAAACCAATGACCAACCGCTGACTTACTTTTTGACTAATAGACCAATAGACTAATTGACTAACTATCAGGAGTTAACATGATTGACTTAACCATAATGGAAGACAGATTGGTGCGTGCTGCAAAGCGCACGAAAGAACGCGGGATCATCATCCCGACCTATGCCCAGATGAAAGACCCCGCCCTGATCCCGGATGCGGTCAAAGAAAAGTTGTCGGGGATTGGGATGTGGGATGTGGACCCCCTGAACTTGTTCCGTATCAGCTGGAAGAATGAACCGAAACCCAGCGGGGGCGGATTCGGCGGAGTGAATTTCATCGAGCTGCCCAGCAGCCTGACCGGAACACCAGCGCGGGTCATCGCCATGGTGGGGAAGTGGTTCCCAACCGGGGCGCACAAAGTAGGTGCAGCGTTTGGCTGCCTGGTACCTAGATTGGTGACCGGACAATTCGACCCGACCACCCAAAAGGCTGTTTGGCCGTCCACCGGCAACTACTGCCGCGGCGGGGCTTATGACTCGGCTTTGTTGGGTTGCGAATCGATCGCGATCCTGCCGGAGGGGATGAGCCAGGAACGCTTCGATTGGCTGGCAGAAATTGCTGGAGAAGTGATCAAAACCCCAGGAAGTGAATCGAACGTCAAAGAGATTTTCGATAAGTGCTGGGAACTGCGCAACTCCGGCGAAGACCTGATGATCTTCAACCAGTTCGATGAGTTTGGTAACTACCTCTGGCACTATGAAATCACCGGGCATGCGATGGAAGAAGCCCTGGAATTGATTATGGGGCCGAAGGATGTCTACCGCGGTCTAACCTCCGCGACTGGCTCGGCGGGGACGATCGCCAGCGGTGATTACCTGAAGCAGGTATTCCCAGACAGCAAGATCGTGGCCAGCGAAGCATTGCAGTGCCCGACCCTGCTCTATAATGGCTTCGGCGAACACCGCATTGAAGGGATTGGCGATAAACACGTCCCCTGGGTGCACAACGCCAAAAATACTGACTTTGTCGTGGCAATTGATGACAATGCGGTGGTCAACCTCTCCCGGCTTTTCAACGAGCCGGAAGGACGCAAGTACCTGGTCAAGAAGGGCGTTTCTGAAGAGTTTGTGGAACATCTGGATTTGCTGGGATTCTCAGGTATCTCCAACGTGCTGACGGCGATCAAGTTCGCTAAATACTACGAGATGGGTGAGAATGATGTGGTCGTGACCATGCTGACGGACTCGATGGACCTTTACCAGAGCCGCCTGAAAGAGATGCATGAGGAGTTTGGGGCTTACACTGAGGTGGATGCGGCTGCTGACTTCGCCCGTTATCTGTTGGGACAAACCACCGACAATATGCTCGAACTGCGCTACCCGGACCGCAAACGGGTGCACAACCTGAAGTATTTCACCTGGGTGGAACAGCAAGGTAAGACCTATGAAGAGATTCAAGCCCAATGGTACCAGCCCGACTACTGGACCAATATCCAGGGACAGGTCGATGAAATTGACGAGCTGATCTCGGCTTTTAACGAGCGCGTAGCTTCCCTATAGCCGTTGAGCTGATGAGACACTCCAGAAATTTTCTGGAGTGTCTTTTAATTTAATATCTCTCAGAATAAATTTGGAGGGGATCGGTAAATTTTATTGTAGAATGAAGACACCATATGTCCGAGGATATGACGATGAATAAAAAAACAGCGTTAGTTTTGAGTGGGGGAGGTGCAAAAGGAGCCTTCCAGTTTATGGCTGAAAAATACGCCCGCGAGGTGAAAGGCTACCAATGGCAGATTATTTCGGGGATTTCTGTCGGGGCGCTGAATGGGATGATGCTGGCAATGGAGAAATATGCCAGGCTGGAAGCACTGTGGCGCAATATCACCCGTGAGCAGGTTTATACCGGAAAGTTAAATTTCTGGACTTTGTTAAGGGTGGCTTTTGGTGCCAAATCGATCTACGGTAATGCACCTTTGTGGAAACTCATCCAGCGGGAGTATGAGCCTGAGCGGGTGAGTACCGATTTTCGGGTTGGTGCTGTTTCGCTGCAGCACGGCCGGATGATCCGCTTTACCCCTTCCGACCCGGGATTTGATCGCGCCATTCTGGCCTCCACTGCCATCCCTATCTATTGGGAGCCTGTGAAAGTCTCACCGATGCACCCGGACATGGTGGACGGTGGTGTTCGTGATATCAGCCCATTGGGTGATGTGCTTGACTCCGATCCGGACGAAATCGTGATCATCAACTGCGATCCCAGCCACCCGCCGGTGCGGATTGAACCTTTCAGGAACGCGGTGGACATTGGAATCCATGCGCTGGAATTGATGATGAATGAGATATTGGTCAATGATATCCAGGAATTTGTGCGCATCAACCGCAACGTTCAGGAAGCTTCCGATGCCAATATCCAGCTGCACAACGATAAAGGTAAGGTTTACAAGTCATATCACTATAAGTTAATTGAACCGGATGAGACTCTTGGCGACACTTTGGATTTTTCACCTGAAATGATCCAAATGCGGATGGACGCCGGCTGGGAAAAAGCCAAGCAAGTATTAGGTTAAAATCAGCGATAGGAGGTATTCGATGGGAGCTAGCCAAAGACTTACCAAAGCATTTGAGAAAGCAAAGCAAAACGAGATTGTGTTTACCAATGATGATAAGTTTGTCATCTTTTCCGACTCGCACCGCGGCAAGAACGACTGGGGCGATGACTTTGCGCATAACCAACTGCTGTTTTTCCATGCGCTTACTTCTTATTACGAAGATGGGTTTGTTTATATTGAAAACGGGGACGGGGATGAACTTAGCGAGAATTGGTTTTTCCGCAACATCCGCCGGGCACACAGCCATGTTTTTTGGCTGATGAAAAAGTTCCATAGTGAAGGTCGGCTGATCATGATCTACGGCAATCATGACATGATCCGCCGTTATCCAGGATATGTCCGGCGCACAATGTACAAATATTATGATGAGCGGGAAGGCAAGGAAGTCAACCTGTTTTATGGTGTGCGGATGCAGGAGGGGATTGTGCTCCGGCACCAGGAGACCGGGAAGAAAATCTTTATCACCCACGGTCACCAGGCGGATTTTTTCAACACTTATTTTTGGTGGCTGGGGGTGCTGACCCTGCCGTTTTGGAAGAATATTTTCCAGAAGATTTTGGGATGGAAAGATCCCACCAGCGCCGCCCAGAACCGCTGGAAGAAAAACAAAGTGGAAGGCCACCTGATGAGTTGGGCCGAGGAGAACGATCAGATTATCATTGCCGGGCACACCCACCGTTCCTGGCACCCGGTTGATGATGACCCGCCCTACTTCAATTCCGGCAGCTGTGTACATCCACGGGCGATTACCGCCATTGAGATCCAAAATGGGACGATTGCTCTGGTGAAATGGTGGCTGAATACCAAGAGAAGTGTAAGGGAAGAGTCCGGAGAATATACCAGGATGGACAGAGATTTATATCTGGACCGCAGGCTGTTGATGACGGATAAATCCGGAAGCCCGATTCCACCGATCCGCTTGGAGGATATGGTCTGATCTCTTCGTAATCGAAAAGGGATAAGTTTAGTGAACGATCAGAATTTGCCAGCACATAACGATCTTGTTTTGGTGACGTTCTTACCCCAGCCGAAAGATCTGGAGATTGCTCGTATCCTGGGCTGGTACCGGATTCCTCTGCGCAGCGCGCCAAAAGTGGTTGCGGTGGATTGGCTGGCGTTTTATCAGCCGGCCAGCTTTGGCAAAGCGCACAAGTGGTGCATAGAATGGGCTGCCCCGGTGCGCGGCCACGAGCTGACCACCCGCGCCGAGTTGTTTAAAGACCAGTTGGACCATCCACGCGCTGGAGAAGAATATTTCAAAATCCAGCTGGGCCCGCTGATCTCGCTGCCAAACCCGGTGCAAGCGGGCACCTGGAAGAGAGTGACGTTTTTATACACCACCGGCGAACGGTTGCTGAGTTCGGACACGCTCACTGAGCTGACAGTGCATGACGAGGAGCGCACTGTGTTGTGGAAAGCATTGCGTGAGCGCGCCATGAAAAAACAGCAGTATACGGTTGATGATCTCCCCGATCTGCCCCTGGAACCTGAAATCTTGGCCCTATTTGGATTAATGACTGGCGGCAGCCCGAACGAGGAGGACTAGCCAGGGAGAAGACAAAACTTGCTTTCCAAACTAAGGAGCGAGATATGTTCAGCTTGACGCGTAATCGGCGCTGTGCAATAATTTAAAAGACGACAAGGATTTGAGAGGTAGATTATGGCCAAAGAAAAGAAATCTCGAATAAAAGAGCGCATCCCGGAAGAAGCCCGGGAACATTATAAGCAAGCACACAGGGAAATGCGCGAGAGCATCCGGTCACTTTTTCCGCCGGAATTTATCGAGCACCGCCGGGCGGCAAGAAAAGAGATGCTGTTGGCGATGCAGTCCCTTGTCAGTCATGCCATCGAGCGGCTGGAAAAGAAGGACGCTTAACGTTCCTCTAATCCATCAAGGTGCAGGTCTGCGCGGTAGGAAGATCAATATTAGAAATATCACAGCTCCACCAAGCAGGGTATAGGCCAGCCAACCTTCTCGGCTGAGGTACACCAGTACCCCGTTGGTCAGGAAGGCTAAAAATAGTACAGCGTAAACCAGGCGTCTGAGCGTCTGGTTTAATCTTTTAAGCTGCCTTTCACCAGCCGGGACCTGGACGACCAGCCCGCCCCTGCTCAGGCGGTCGAGGACATTTTCGGTTTTGCGCGGCAGGGCGATTAAGGTCTGCAAGATGAGACCCGCTTCATTCAGCCAGGTAGCTGCTCCAGCTTCCTCGGCAATCATTTTTTCAGTGTAAGGTGCCATCACCGTCCAGAAGTTGAAATCGGGATCGAGCCCGGTGCAGATTCCTGCCAGGATGGCTACAGTGCGAAAGAGAAAAATGAGATCCTGGGGCACCTGGAAGGGCATCTCATAGACCAGTTCCCGGAATTCCTTGGCAAATTCGTGCATTTCGTCAAAGGGGATACTACGCAGTTCGTCCATACTTTTGCCCCAAAAGCGGTCGAACATGGCCGCTTCTGCTTGCTCGATGAGTTCCAGATCAGCATTGGGCAGCAGGATGTCGAGCATCTTATACGCTTCGATAATCCGCTTGGCGTCTTTGGTTCCCAACCCGATGGCAAATTCCTTGAGTCCGGCGCGGGTATTGGGCGGAATATGGCCGACCATGCCGAAATCGACAAAGGTCAGCAGCCAGGGACCTTCAGTTCCATTTGTATCGACAAACAAGTTTCCGGGATGCGGGTCGGCGTGAAAGAAACCGTCCTCGAATATCTGGCGCATGTAAGTATCAAAGAGGCGGGTGGCCACCTTGCTGCGGTCGATGCCAGCCTGGTCCATTTTCTGGTATTCGGTAATTTTGATGGCATAGACATCTTCTAAGGTGAGCACTTTTTTGGTGGTGTGAGACCAGATTACCTGTGGCACCCTGATACCAGACGCCTCCTCAAAATTCTCCGCGAAGGTCTGGGCGTTGCGCCCTTCGGCAAGATAATCAATTTCTTCATAGAGCACGGTGGTGAATTCTGCCAGCAGGGAGTTGACATCAATTCGCTGGCGAAGACGGCGGTATTTCATCACAAGATTCCCGGCCCAACGTAATGCGCTCAGGTCGGTGGCGATGATGGTTTCGATGTCCGGACGTTGGATTTTGACCACCACTTCAGTGCCGAAGTCTTGCTCGTCTTGCGGTTTAAGTTTAGCGCGGTGCACCTGGCCCAAAGAGCCGTTTAGCTCCTGTTCCGCCAGTTGACGGATCGCTTCGAAATCTTCCGGTGGGACTTCGTCCTGCAAGCCGGTGAGCTCCTCCGTGATCTCTTCCGGCAGGATATCCATTCGGGCGGAGAGGAATTGTCCTACCTTGATCAATACTCCACCAAGCCTTACAGCGAGGGTGTGATAACTGCGTGCGATTTTCCGTAATCTCCCGGAGCGGGTTCTGGCAGAGAGCTTTTTCAGTCCGAGCAACGGAATGACAATTTCCCAAAAGAACAGGCTGGCAAGCATGCGCCCGAAGAAAAATGTGATGCGACGGTACCTTGATCTATCCATGGGTGAATTATAAATGTGTTTTAGGCTAAAAATGGTAAACTTGTGAGTGAGTATTTTTCCGGCAGGTATTACGAGGTGAACAATGATCTTAATCAAATCTGGCAAGCTGGTCACCGCAGAAAGATCTTTTTTTGCAGATGTATTGATCGATGGGGGGAAGATCCTGGCAATCGGTACTGGCCTGGAGACTTCGGATATGGAGGTGGTAGATGCCAGCGGCAAGCTGGTGATGCCCGGGGGAATTGACCCGCACACTCATTTTGACCTCCCGATGTTTGATACAGTTTCCTCGGATGACCACTACACCGGGCACAAGGCCGCCGCATTTGGCGGGACTACCACGGTGATGGATTTTGTTCCTCAGCCGGATAGGGGCAGTTTGGCGGAGGGAGTGGCGGAATGGCATGCCAAGGCCGGTCATAAAGCGGCCATCGATTTCAGCTTCCATATGAACATCACCCGCCTGGACGAGCAGGTGGAGTCTGAGATTCCGGGCTTACTGGATTTGGGGATTCCCACACTGAAAGTGTTCACAGCCTATAACGGGCGCTTGCGCCTGCAGGATGGTGAAATCTTCCGCGTGATGCGAATTGCAAAACAGCACGGGATGCTGACCATGCTGCATGCGGAAAACGGGGATGTGATTGACGTGTTGGTGGCGGAGGCATTAACTGCTGGACATACCGCTCCTATCTGGCATGCTCGAACGCGCCCGGCCTGGGGTGCGGTAGATGCAGCACTGCGGGCAGCGGCGCTGGCGGCTCAGGCACAGGCACCGCTGTATATCGTGCATATGAATACCGCGGGGGAAGCGGATATGCTGCACTATGCCCGAATGCGCGGCGTGCCGGTGATGGGTGAAACCTGCCCGCAGTACTTGTTCTTCAGCGAGGATGATTTAGAAAGAGAGGACGGGGCCAAATGGATTTGCTCTCCTCCGATGCGGACAAAGGAAGACCAGCAAGCGCTCTGGCAGGCGCTCTCCGCCGACCATCTGCAGGTGGTGGGGACCGATCACTGCCCGTTCTTTTATGATGGGACAACCCCCATACTATATGAAGGAGAACCTGTTGCCATACCGGGGAAGGAATTAGGGGCAGAGGATTTCACGAAGATTCCGAATGGCTTGCCGGCGGTGGGGGATCGTATGCCGATCTTGTGGAGCAACGGCGTCGGTCAAGGCCGGATCAGTGAAAACCAGTTCGTGGCTTATACAAGCACCAACGCCAGCAAAATCTTCGGGCTGTACCCCCAGAAAGGTGAACTGGCAGAGGGTTCTGACGCCGATATCCTGATCTGGGACCCGGCTAAAAAGATCGATTACGGGGTGGCTTACAGCCATCACCGAACAGATTACAATTTGTTTGAGGGCTGGCCTCTGACTGGGTTCCCGGAGAAAGTGTTCCTGCGAGGTCAACTGATTGTTGACGGGGACCGCTGGCTGGGCAGCCCTGGAAACGGGAAATTTTTGAAGCGCGAAGCAAGCGCACCTGTGATATAAGTATAGCGTGCTGACTCTTTTACCTGTCCTTTCGTTACTGCTTGCTGCCTTCGTTATCAGCCTGCTGGGACTGTTCCGGCCTCGCTTTGTGTACCATTGGCTGATTGCAGTATTTGGTGCGCTGGCAGCCTGGGTTCAGCTGTGGATCATGCGCGGACAACTCCCCCTATTTTATAGCGCGCTTGATGATAGTTATCTTGGGGTTCCACTTCCAACCATTTCTGTACAACTGGATAATGAGACCTGGCCGCTTGCACTGGCAGTCGCCACCCTGGGCCTGGCCGTTTTGTTGACGGATGTTGGCCGCGTAACTGAGATTAATTGGGTGGTTTGGGCTGGTGACTTAAGCCTCACGGCGATGGGTGTCGCGGCAACCCTGGCAGGGAATTTCCTGACGATCCTGCTGGTTTGGACCATGGTAGATATCGTTGAGTTAGGAATTTTATTCCGCCAGGTACGCAGAGAGGACCGCCGCCGCCGGATTTTGCTCTTCTTTTTCACCAACTTACTCGGTTCGATGGCCGTTGTGGGCGCGTTTGTGGCCTCAGGGGAGTCTATGTCCGCCATTTTTCTCGATGCCATCCCTGATCAGGTTCAGGTTTACCTGATTCTGGCAGTTGGCTTACGGATGGGAGTGTTCCCTCTTCAGGTAACTTTTTTAAGAGACCAGCACGAGCATCGCGGCCAGGGAACGTTGCTGCGGTTGATTCCACCGGCAGCCAGTCTTTCCCTGTTGGTGCACGTTGCTGCCTCTCCAACTCCAGCAGGTTGGAGATCGATATTAATTGTCTTCGGGGTCTTAGCTGCAACATACGGGTCGATTGTCTGGCTGCGGGCAGAGAATGAACTGCGCGGCAGGTTGTACTGGATTATTGCCTCAGCAGGGATGGCAATTACTGCTGCTGTACAGTCTCAACAGGAGACTGCAGTTGCCTGGTCACTGGCAATGCTCTATCCGGGGGCGGTACTGTTTCTTGCATCCGTGCGCACAAAAAGAATGCTCCCAATTGGAATTATTACTGTGCTGGCGATGACGTCACTTCCTTTCACGCCAACTTTTAATGGATTGAGAATATACCAACCGCCTCATTTGCTTTTGTTTCTACTGCCCTTGACGCAGGTTTTGCTGATCGCAGGTTATATCCGCCATATGATGAAAGAGACTGAGCCGTTAACAGGTGTAGAGCCCTGGGTAAAAGTGGTCTATGTGTCAGGTCTGGGAATCCTCCCCCTGACTCATTATCTATCAACAATTTTAGGTCCGCAGCCAGCTGAAACAGGTGAGGTGCCTGTCTGGCCGCTGCTGATTGCCGGAGGATTTGCCGCGATAGGAACTTTGGCTTATTGGCGTAAGGTTCGTATTCCGGATGAGGTGTTTATCCAACTGGATAAGGTGTTTTCTCTCCGCTGGATTGATCGGGTGGTTGAATGGGTTGGGGTGGCTTTGGAACAGCTGACGGCTGGGATCAGCCTGCTGCTTGAAGGCGAGGGTGGTGTGCTGTGGGCTTTGGTGTTTTTGGCGATGCTGGTTTCCATACTCAGCCAGGTCACTGGAGGCGGGGGAGTATGAGTCTTCTATTGGACCAGTATGCATTTATTGCGATTGGAATCCTGGGAGCTGTCAGCTCTGTCATGCTCCTGACGCGCAGCTGGCGCTGGCGGCTGAGCGCACTTGCAGCACAATATGTCGGCGTATTCTGGCTGGTTGCGCTATCTTGGCCGGCTGGATTGGCATCGATCAAATTGGTAACTGGATGGATGGCTGCTGCTATTTTGGGTGTTTCTCGGATTGACCAACTGCCTTCAGACCGCAGACGCTGGCCGACGGAATGGGTGTTTTTAGGACTGGTATTGTTATTGGTGTTTTTAGCTGTCTCTACCATTGCTCCTGGAATCGAAGATTGGCTGCCGACGGTGCACCCTGCCCAGACCTGGGGCGGTTTGCTCCTGATCGGTATCGGCCTAATTCACCTGGGCGTGGCATCAAGAGGTTTGCGTGTCATTGTCAGTTTGCTGACGGTTCTTTCGGGCTTTGAAATTCTTTACGCTGTGGTTGAGAATTCAACCCTGGTGGCGGGATTGTTGGCAGTTGTCACGCTGGGCATCGCCTTGTTAGGAGCGTACCTGCTTGGCAAGTTTACTGATGAGGTGGGGCTGGAATGAATGCTCCTATGCTTTGGGTCGGATTTCCGTTAGCCCTTGCAGGTCTGCTATTCCTGCTGCGAGGGCTGCGTTTTACCGTGTTTATCTCCGGATTTCTGTTGAGTTCCTGGCTCTGGATTGCCGCCTGGCTGCTGCCAATTGGTGAAGTAGTTACATTTGGAAACAGATCACTCCGCATCGGTGAGTCCTTTTCCATTCTCGGCCGCGAATTAATAATATTGAATTCAGACCGTGGTTTGCTGGTTTTGGTGTATTTTGCGCTGATGGTCTGGATTATTGGGTCTTGGTTTTCCCAACCCGGCACAGGTTTTATCCCGTTTTCATTTGCGCTTTCAGCTTTATTGATCGCAGCATTGACTGTTGAGCCGTTTTTGTATGCTGCCTTATTAATCGAGATCAGTGTACTGATTGCAGTTCCCCTGTTGTCGCCACCGGAGCAACCGGCAGGGCGTGGTGTTTTCCGTTTCCTGGCATTTCAAACGATGGGGATGCCGTTTATCCTATTGGCGGGGTGGTTCCTGACAGGCCTTGAAGCCAGCCCTGGCCAAAGCGGACTGGTGCTGCGAGCAGGTTTGTTGATCGGGATCGGACTGGCATTCCTGCTCGCTGTTGTGCCCTTCCACAGTTGGGTGCCGCAGCTGGCAGGGGAAAGCCACCCCTACGTTTTTACATTCCTCCTGTTTTTGTTTCCGGCAATGGTTTCCATCTTTGGGCTTGGATTTTTAGACCGTTTCGTCTGGCTGCGGGAATCTGAAAATGTTTATTTTGGGATCAGAGCCGTGGGGGTTTTGATGCTGCTAGTGGGAGGTGCCTGGAGCGCGGTTGAAAAACATCTCGGCCGGACACTGGGTCACATTGCGATTGCCGAAATCGGGATCGGGCTTCTGGCGATCGGGATCAGGTCTCCGGACGGGATTTTACTTTTCTTCTGGCTGATGGTTGTCAGGTTAGTCGTTTATGTTCCATTGGCTGTGGGGATTTCAATGATTTGGGAGAAAAGTGAAGGAGAATTGCGTCTGGACCACTTATCGGGTGTGGGCCATCAAATGCCGCTGATTGCCGGGCTGATGATCGTTGCCCAATTCTCTATCGCTGGTGCACCGCTTCTGGTTGGGTTTGCAGCCCGTTTGGCTCTCTGGCGGGTGCTGGCAAATGTTTCTCCTCTGGCTGCTGCAGTTGGCTTATTGGGCAATCTTGGCCTGCTGGTAGGTGCGACCCGTACGCTGAGTGCCTTGTTTGTACCCAATCGTGATGTTGATGTACTTCAATTGGACAGTTCTGGCGTTATCCCCGACAAAGAAGGAGAGTTAACCTCTGAACGACTGCTGGAGTGGTTGGTTTATCTTGCGTTGATGGTTGGTATCAATATTTTCAGTCTTTTTCCTCAGATATATTTACCTTGGATCGATAATTTATTATTAATGTTTGAAAGAATTAGCGGGTAATGTGCCTTTGTAAACCCTTCTCAATGGATCATTGGCACTGGTGGATCATGCTATAATCAAGCACCTTTACGCCTCGTCTAGGCGATTTTAGGAGACTTTTGTATGGAACAAGATCAACTTAAAAAACAAATTGATTGGTTTGAGAAAGAACGCCGCGCTGATAAGCAGGCAATTGCTTCTCTGCAGAGCCGCCTGGCCGAATTTGAAGGCCAGATCGAAAAATCGAATAGTTACACCCAAAGTTTAGAGACTGAAGTGACGAAATTTGGTGTCAAATTAACCCGGATTGATTCGTTTGATGAAGCGCTTTCGGCTCATCGTTCTGAGGTAAAAAAAGAGCTGGAAGCACAAGAAAAGCGAACAAAGTCACGCGAAAAATACGCTAAATCGAAATATGAGGAAGAGATTGCCAAATTAAAAGCAAGCCTGGAAGAATTAAGTGGAAAACTAACTGTGATCCCAGGATTGCGTGATGGGATTGAGGTGAACAGGAAGGAAACCGCACGCCAAAACAAACTCTTCGATGAACTCGAGGTTGGGATTCGGGAGAACAAGAACGCTCATATCGATCTCGTGCAAAAAGTGCGTTTAGTAGAAGAAGATCGGGCTCCCATACAAAAACGTTTTACTGATATTCAGGGAGAACTTTCTGCTTTGCGTAAACGGGTTGACGAACAGCGTGCTCAATACGAGATGGTCGGCGAGACTTATAAAAAGATTGACAAACGGGTGAATGAATTAATGGTTTCCGAGGAAGAGCGCCGGGAAAACCAACGGGTTTTCATTGAGGAGGTTTCGCGGAGAGAGCTGGATGTGGAGAAAGCCTTTAATGAATGGACCAAACGGTTTGATTCGATTGAAGAGCGGGCTGAAACCCTCACAACAGCACTGCAAACGTATTCTGAAATTGAGCGCTCCCTTCGAAAAGCCCAGGGCGAATTTGATACGATTACCGAGCAAATCTCCCGGCGTATCCACGAGATCACTGAGATTCAGCGCCTGGGCGAAGAACGGTTTCGCCAGGAATGGGCTACTTTCAAATCGGATGATCAGAAACGCTGGGTTAACTATACCCTCTCTCAGGAGGAACAGACGAAAGAGAGCAGCCGGAGATTTGAACGCCTGAATGAACGCACTACTACGTTGGAGGAAATGCTGCAGGACCTCCAGGACGCGGTGCAGCAATCGAATGAACAAATTGAATCGCTGCTGCATAATCTGTTAGGCGTTTTCCGAGATTGGGTCGCCAATAATGAACGTTTTTCGGACAGCTTGTGAGTTCATAAGCCGAAAAGAATATTTCATTTAACCTAGTAGAGAAAGGATGATCTCTGTGCGCGTGATTGGGACAGCCGGACACGTCGATCATGGGAAATCCACCCTGATCCAGGCATTAACCGGCACTCATCCGGACCGGTTGAAGGAAGAACAAGAACGTGAAATGACCATTGATTTGGGTTTCGCCTGGTGGCAGCTGCCCGATGGCGAGGAAGTGGGGGTTGTGGATGTGCCCGGTCACAGAGATTTCATTGAAAATATGCTGGCAGGTGTGGGGGGGATAGATGCCGCCTTATTCGTGGTTGCAGCCGACGAGGGTGTGATGCCGCAAACCCGCGAGCACCTTGCGATCCTGAATATTTTACAAATCCAATCTGGCGTGGTCGCCCTTACAAAAATCGATATGGTGAAGGATGATGAGTGGCTGGACCTGGTGGAGGAAGAATTGCGCGAGGTGTTTTCAGGAACTGTGCTAGAAGATGCCCCGATTGTGCGCGTATCTGCAAAGACTGGAAAAAACCTTAATAAGCTTCAAGCTGCCTTGCAGCATGTGCTAGCACATTCTCCACACCGTCCAGATTTGGGTCAACCGCGCCTGCCGATTGACCGGGTTTTCACCATCGCCGGTTTTGGCACAGTGGTAACGGGCACATTGGTCGATGGCCACCTGTCGGTTGGCGATGAGGTGGTTATTATCCCCGGAGATTTACGAGGCCGGGTGCGCGGTCTGCAGACTCATCAACGGAAAGAGGAGCAAGCCCTTCCTGGATCTCGCACAGCCGTGAATATCTCCGGGATTGACCTACAGGATGTACAGCGCGGTCAGATGGTCGTTCACCCAAACACATTTGGAGAAACCCGGCGGATAGATGTGCAGTTCAAGCTGCTGGAGGATGCCTCTCAACCATTAGAGCATAATACCGAGGTGAAATTNNACTCACTCCCGGAGAATCAGGTTGGCTCCAGTTGGAGATGGTTTATCCAGTGGTGGCGGCAAGAGGAGACCGCTATATCCTCAGACGGCCTTCACCGGGGGAGACCCTTGGGGGAGGGATTGTTCTAGACCCCTATCCCAAAAGAAGATATAAGCGTTTCTCAAGTTCAGTGTTGGACAGGTTGAAAGCCTTGGCAAAGGGCAGCCCGGAAGAAGTGCTAATGCAGGCGTTAATCTCCTTAGGAGCCGCACCTTTTGAACAGCTTAAAAAAGCAGCCAGCTTGGAGGCGGACGATTTTGATCAGGCAGTGAATGAATTAATCGATTCTGGACAGATGGTTGCCCTTGATGGAAATCCAAAAAACTTGCAGCCCAAATCCTGGGTGGCAGCAAAGTCGATTTGGGAGCAGGGGAAGTCCAAATACCTGGAAACCCTTTCCGATTTTCATCAAAAATACCCGCTGCGCGTCGGGATGCCCACAGAAGAAATAAAAAGCCGGATCAAGCTTTCAACGCACTTGATTGCCGCCGTGGCTGATATGCTCTCACAGCAAGGTGAAGTTATTGTAGAAGGGGCACTTGCGCGGATGTCTGGACACCAAGTTGTCTTTACCTCTCAGCAGCAGGCTAAGGTGGACCAGTTGATGGCCCGGTTCGACAGCGCACCTTTTTCTCCACCTACGATCAAAGAATGTTTGCAAGAAGTGGGGGAAGACCTTTATCAAGCACTGGTAGCCTTGGGAACACTACAGCCCGTTTCGGCGGAGGTTGTTTTTAAGAGTGAGGATATTGACAAGGCGGTTGCCGATGTAAAAGTTTTGGCTGAAAAACACGGAAATTTCACTCTAGCCCAGGCAAGGGACTACTGGAAGACGACCCGCCGCTATGTGCAGGACCTGCTGGAATACCTGGACCGGGAAGGGGTCACCATCCGGGTTGGGGATGGAAGGAAAATAAGGGAGTGAATGAGATAGGGTCAACGATCTGCTTTTAATACCCTATCTTGAAGAGTTGCTTACATTTTTTGGAAAAAATCAGTAATTTAGGGTGGATCGATCAAACTGAACATTCACCTGTTCAATTTGATAAATGGTTATTCCTCGGTTCCTTCACCGTGAAGTGCAGCATGAACAAGGCTGCGATGCAAATGACCACCGAAGTGCCGAACAACCAGGAAAACCCAGCTGCATCTATCATCCACCCCCCAACAAGTGGTGCGATCCCCGCAAAGATTCCGATAGCGGAATTGGTCAGGCCAATGTAGGTGGGACGGATATCCTCATCACTGAACTCGAAGACGATCATGATGCCTGAAAGGATGATGCCTGCCGTATAGACCCCCTGTAGTCCAAAGACGAGATAAAAATATTCTGGTGCGGGGGCCAGGAGGGCGACCGTAGAGGTGAGAATCAAGACCAGATTACTAATCTCGATGATCAGCTTGTGCCCATATTTGTCAGCCAACCATCCAAAGGCCAGGTTGCTGAGAGCGGTTCCGATCATCATGGAAGTGGTGAATAGGCCAACCATTCCATCGCTGACTTGCCATTGCCGTACGGCGTAGAGGGTAAAGAATCCTGTGCCCATCCCCCCGAATGCTAATACAACTTGGCTGAAAAGAAAGCGGCGGTAATTAACATCGGTTTTGATGATTTTAGGCAAAGTTCGCCAGTAATGTCTCTGTGATTGAGGGGCTTGTTTTGGTGCTACAGCGGGCTCACGGGTCATGGCAAGGAAGACCCAGGAAAGGAAGATAAACACCCCGGCAAGTCCGAATATCACCATAAAATTATAAGGAAAGTCAAAGTAGTCCAGCACCCAGGCGGCCACGGAAGCACCTATAATTCCGGTAGCGTTTCCGCTGAAATTTGCGGTGCCGAAGAACCGCCCGCGGCGGGCAACAGGAAAGATCTTAGCCAGCATGTCCTGCCAGCCGACGGCAATCACGCCCGCACCAATGATATGCCATGTCAGCAGAAAGATAAACAGCCAGATGGCAAGGGTAGAGGACCGGAGCACAGCCCAGGCAGCCAACGGCAGCAGCATGATCGGCAACCGTTCGGTAAATAGACCAATATTGACAGGCAGATATTTTTTCACAGGGATTTGCTGTACCCAATTGGCGGTGAGCAATTGCGGTAATAGCCATCCGGTGGAGACAATGGTTGCCAGGAGCCCGAAAATCAGTGTGTTATCTGTTAGGTAGCTGAGGAAAAGCGGAGCGATGGTTCGGGTGGCAAAAAAGCTCGCCCCAAACCAGAAGAGCGTCCCATCAATCACGTTTACTGTGAAATTAAATTTGTAATTCTTGTCGATTTCGGCCTGGATGGTAGGATCCATGTGGTTGCCTCGGTTGAAAATTTTTTTGACCCGCAACTCATTAAACCACAGGTAAATATTTTCAGACAGGGTGCTCGTTTCCCGTCTGGGATGTTTGGAAAAACCGATTTGACAGCAGTACAAAATCGTACCGGGTAGCGGTTAATTTCTGTGATTGGTTTCCTGACTATTTGATCGAGTGTTCCTAAAATACTATTAATGACCAGATTTCTAAATGGTGAATAATGAAATCATTCTCCACAGAATGTAAATTCAGTCTTGACCATTATTCAACTCGCCATTAAAATCACATGTCGGCCTTTCCCTGAATTTGAAGGGCTGTTTAGGATAAAAAAACAATGTTTGAGACTCTGACCGAACGATTGAACGAAGTTTTTAAAGAGCTGCGCAGGCACGGTAAGCTGTCTGAGAAGCAGGTGGATGCCGCCATGCGTGATGTGCGCATGGCGCTGTTGGAAGCAGATGTGCATTACTCTGTGGTTAAATCGTTTGTCAGCAAGGTTAAAGAGCGCTCAATTGGGCATGAAGTCTCGCGTGCTTTAAACCCCGCCCAGCAGGTGATCAAGATCGTCAATGAGGAATTGATCGCAACCCTGGGCGAGCCAGAAGCATTGAATCTCTCCGGCCCCAAACCACACATGATCATGCTGGTTGGCTTGCAGGGGTCTGGTAAGACCACGACTGCCGGGAAACTGGCGAAAATGCTGCGTGGGCAGGGGGAGCGCGTGATGCTGGTGGCAGCGGACCCTTACCGGCCAGCAGCCATCCAACAACTGCAAACCTTGGGGACCAGTCTTGGGGTGGAAGTCTTTTCCCAGCCCAATTTGATGCCTCCCGACCTGGCTGGAGCAGCTTACATCAAAGCTCAGCAGGGCGGTTACTCAGTTTTCATCCTGGATACCGCCGGCCGCTCGCAGCTTGATGATGAGTTAATGAATGAACTTACGGCAATTACCAACAATGTCACCCCCAACGAGGTGCTCTTGGTTGTTGATTCGATGATCGGTCAGGAAGCGGTGAATATTGCCCAAGGCTTCCGAAAATCGGTGCCGATTACCGGCCTGATCCTGAGCAAGATGGACGGCGATGCCCGCGGTGGTGCAGCGATCTCGATTCGCTCGGTGACCGGTGTGCCCATTAAATATCTGGGTGTCAGCGAGAATATGGACGGCCTGGAACGGTTTGACCCAGAAAGATTATCCTCCCGCATTTTGGGAATGGGTGATATGATTGGGTTGATTGAGAAAGCCGAGGCCGAACTGGATGCCGCCGAGGCGGCAAAATCGGCCGAGAAAATGCTGTCTGGTGAGTTTACCCTGGAAGATTTCCGGGACCAACTGCACCAGGTGCGCAAGATGGGCCCGATTGGACAGCTGATGGGCATGCTGCCCGGAAACATGGGCGGCGGCATGATGGCAAAAGTTGACCCAAACGAGGCTGAAAAAGGGTTTGTGCGCATTGAAGCGATAATCAATTCGATGACGCCGGAAGAACGCCGGAAACCAAAAGTGATCAATGCCAGCCGTAAGCGGCGCATTGCTAAAGGTTCGGGCGTAGAGGTTATGGAAGTCAACCGCTTGCTTCGTCAGTTTAGGGAGATGCAGCGGATGATGAAAAAATTGAAAAAATCAGGCATGCGCGGACTTCCGCCTATGTTTGGTTAGTGTGCGGCACACAGGTTTTTCGCCGAAGGCCCCTCTCCGTCGGCCATATCCAACCTGAAGATGCCCGGCTAGAACCCGGTTTGCGCCCCTCCTTCAGGGCGCTCCACTCTACCGGTCGGAAAGCAGCGCACACATAAAATATAAAAAAACAGGAGAGTTTAAAAAATTATGGTTCGTTTACGTTTACGCCGAGTAGGCCGTAAGAAACAACCCAGCTACCGTTTGGTGGCTGCAGATAGGGAAGCCCCGCGCGACGGTCGCTTCTTAGAAGTGGTGGGATTTTACAACCCGCGCACAGAACCTTCAACGATTACATTGAAGGAAGATCGTATTTTTGATTGGTTGAGTAAAGGTGCCCAGCCGAGCGATGCTGTGGAAAGCCTTTTCCGCCAGATGGGAACCCGCGACCGCTATGAACGTTTCAAAGCAGGTGAAGAGATTGAGACACTGCTTGAAGAGTATCAAGTTGTCGAAGACAGCCGCAATGTGAGCGGGAAGACCCGAATGGATGGACCCAAAAAGAAACCTGCCAAAGCTGAAAAGCCTGCTGCGGATGCAGAAGCCAAAGAAGAACCGGCTGAAGAAGAACAGGTAGAAGAAGCTGCAGCCGAGGAGACAGAAGCACAAGAGCCAACCGCTGAAGCAGAGGTGGAAGCTCCGGCCGCAGAAGAATCTCCGGCTGAGGAAGCATCTGCCGAGGCTGAAGAAGAACCAGCCGAGGAAGAAGAAACTGCCGAGGAAGATGAACCAGCCGAGGAAGAAGAGTCAGCTGAGGAAGAAGAATCTGCTGAAGAAGAAACCAAGTAGTTGAAAAACTACTGAGAGGTACAAATGCAAGATTTGATCGAATATGTTGCTCGTTCATTGGTCGATGACCCCACTCAGGTACAGGTTCATCAACGCCGCTATGGGTCGACCACGAACGTTCGTCTGCGCGTAGCAAAAGAAGATATGGGTAGAGTAATCGGCCGCAACGGCCGCGTTGCCAACGCCATGCGGGTATTGCTGCGTGTGGCAGCTGCCAGTAAGGCAAAGCGTGTCAAGCTCGAGATTGTGGAGCCGGAATGACCTCTAGGCGCCGTAAAACTGCCGCGCGAAGAAAAGAAAAACACTCAAAGAAAAAAGCAGGGGCGCCTGAAGTGGTGCCGCCTGCTTTTCTTTTGGTGGGCATCCTTCACCGTCCGCATGGAGTGCGGGGTGAGATGATTATGTCTGTGAAGACAGACTTCCCGGAAAGGCTGAAGCCAGGGACGCTCCTTTATATGGGGATATCGCAAGAGCCGGTCAAGATCAAGAGCTTGCGCCAGCATAACCGCGGGAGGTTGATTGCCATTGAGGGTTATGAGTCGCGTGAGGCTGTTGCTCCACTGCGTAATTTTGAGCTCTTCGTGCGTGCGGACGACCGTCCGCCGCTGCCAGAAGGCGAATATTATATGCACCAGATCATCGGTCTGAATGTAGTCAGCGATGAAGGCCAGGCCCTAGGAATAGTGGCGGACTGGATTGAGACTGGTGCAAACGGGGTCTTTATTGTGCGGGATGAGGAAGGCAATGAGATCCTCCTGCCGGATATTGACGAAGTGGTGCTTAAAATAGACTTGGAAAATCAGCAGATGACTGTGCATTTAATTGAAGGACTGCTGGGATAAGGTTGGATTGTGATTTATCATATCGTCTCGAGGGCGGATTGGGAGAATGCGGCGGAAGCTGAAGTTTATCGGGGTGATACACTTGAAACCGAGGGTTTTATTCACTGCTCTACACGAGAACAGCTGCTGTATGTTGCCAATTTCTGGTACCCTGGACGGGAAGATTTACTGCTGCTGAGGATTGACCCGGATCGTTTGTCGGCACAGGTGAAATACGAAGATGGGGGAGACAGGCGGCTGTTCCCACATGTGTATGGTCCCATTGAAATAAGAGCCGTGGTGGGGGTGGTGGATTTCTCACCGGAATCAGATGGCCGGTTTCTGTGGCCGTCTGGATTTTAATCTCGAAATAGATTGTAAACAATAGAAATCTGTGAGCATTCAAGCCCTATAATTAATGTTCTCAGTTTAGATGGCTAGTCATTCTAAATTTTTGATCAACGGATGATGAATTTTTCGTTGCTCTCCTTCGGACAAAAAATTCGGTCATACAAGGTTTTTTATAACCATGGTAATTGATTTTTATTCCGAACGAAGTGAGGAATCCCCTATAAATGATTGGATTCTGCAACCCGCCTGGGGTGTGTGCTGACCAGGAACAACTCGAGGGAACCTTCGCTGCCCTCAGCATGACATTT
>JABAHR010000363.1_pt5 | contig 46537 bp, 46 predicted proteins | sample 7062101 | NCBI WGS metagenome assembly JABAHR01 (sample SAMN14534553, study PRJNA622989) | marine sediment metagenome | biome: marine biome [ENVO:00000428]; feature: marine pelagic biome [ENVO:01000023]; material: deep marine sediment [ENVO:00002113] | place: India: Gulf of Kutch | collected...
GCCCCGGCCTACATGGTGTGGGTCTGTCGCTCTGACTTGAGGGCGGCGGCCAGATAATTCTCGACCTTGTTCCTGGTCTGACCTTTGTCGAGCTCGCTGAACTGCACGCCGATGCCGGCGGTGCGGTTGCCCTGCGCGCCGTTCGGCGTCACCCAGACGATGCGTCCGGCGATGGGCAGCTTTTCCTTCTCGTCCATGAGCGTGAGAAGCATGAACACCTCGTCGCCCAGCCGATACGACTTGCTGGTGGGAATGAACAGGCCGCCGTTTTTCACGAATGGCATGTAAGACGCGTAAAGCGCGCTCTTGTCCCTGATGGTCAGGGAAAGAATGCCTGGCTTTGGTGCCGCCATACTCCAGCTCCTCGGTTGTCCCGCTTGCCTCGTTACCGGCTCAAGCGCCGTCCTGCCGCCACGCGATGGCGATGCTCTCCAACGTCAGCTGCTCGTTGAAATTGAGCTGCCCCAGGGCCGCCCGCCGGGCTTCGACGATGAGGTCGAAGAGGCGAAACAATCGTATCAAGTCTAGCCCGAGGGCCAGATGCTGCATAGCGGCGCCGCGGTCCGAATGGGTCAAACTGTGCGCTGACCGGCCATTTTTCAGGCGTACCAGATCACAGACCAGGGACTGCAGCCAGTGCAGCGCATCCAGCAGCCCCAGGTCGCGCCAGCGCTCGGCAGCCTCCACCGGGTCGCGTGCGCCGGAGACGAGCCCCTCGAGGTCCTCGAGAACCGCCTCACGGGCCTCGAGTCCGCCGCCGGTGGCGAGCACGCGGGCACTCAGGGGCGCCCCGTGCGCCAGACGCAGCGCGGTATCCGCCGCCTCGTCGTCGAGGCCGAGCCAGGGCCGCGCCACGGCGGCCGGCGGCGTCGGAAAATCCACCATCTGGCAGCGGCTGCGGATGGTTGCCGGCAGGGCCGCGGCGCGGTGGGAAACCAGAACGAACAGGGTATCGCCCGGAGGCTCCTCGAGGGTCTTGAGCAGCGTGTTGGCCGCGGCGCGGGTGAGGCGCTCGGCAGGCGCCACCAGCACCGCCTTGCGGCCTCCGTATTGGGCCGTGAGGCCGACGCGGCCGATCAGCTCGCGAACTTGATCGATACCGATCTGAGCCTTGCCGTCGGGAGGCTCGAGCGCGTGCAGGTCCGGGTGGGTGTCGGCGGCGATCAGACGGCAGCTGCGACAGGTCCCGCAGGGATCGACGTCGAACGCATCGCGCTCGCACAGCAGCGCGGTCACCAGGCGGCGTGCGAACTCGAGCTTGCCGACCCCCTCCGGACCGCGCAGAAGCAGCGCGTGGGGCAGACGTGCGCCGCTCTGCATGGCGGCGATACGGCCCCACTGATGCGCATGCCACGCAAGCCGCTCGGCGTTCACAGCAGCGCCTCGACGGCCGCAAGCACCTCGCGGCTCACCACGTCCACCGGCGAGCGCGCATCGATACGCCGGAACCGTCCCGGCTCGGCCGCGGCGCGCGCGAGATACGCGTCCCGGATCCGCTCGAAGAACGCCGCGTCCTCGCGCTCGAAGCGATCCGGCTCACCGCGTTCGGCGATGCGTGCCATGCCCGAGGCAACCGGCACATCGAGCAGCAGCGTGAGGTCCGGTCGCAGGCCGCCCTGCACCCATTGCTCCAGGACCGCGATGCGTGCCGGGTCGGCGCCGCGTCCACCGCCCTGGTAGGCGAAGGTGGCGTCGGTGAAGCGATCGGAGAGGACCCACTCGCCCGCCGCCAGCGCGGGCTCGATAACGGCATGCAGATGCTCCGCGCGCGCGGCGAACACGAGCAGCAGCTCGGCGTCGGTGGACATGCCGCGGTTGGCCGGGTCGAGCAGCAGCCGCCGCACCGACTCGCCGAGCGGCGTACCGCCGGGCTCGCGCGTCACGACCACCTCGATGCCTCTGGTGTCTAGAAAGTCACGAATGACGTCCATCTGAGTCGACTTTCCGGCCCCCTCGATGCCTTCCATGGTGATGAAACGGCCGCGCTCAGCCACCTGAGCTCCGGCGGCGCTTCTGATAGCGGTCCACGGCCCGCTGGTGCTCCTCGTAGGTGGCGGAGAAATGATGACTGCCGTCACCCTTGGAGACGAAGAACAGCGCCCCGTCCGCCTGGGGATGCATCACCGCCTCGATGGCGGCAGCTCCGGGCATGGCGATGGGTGTCGGCGGCAGCCCTCGGCGAACGTAGGTGTTGTAGGGTGTATCGGTGCGCAGATCGCGGCGCCGCAGATTGCCGTCGAAGGCGTCACCCATGCCGTAGATAACCGTCGGATCGGTCTCGAGTCGCATGCCTTTTTTCAGACGCTCGACGAATACGCCGGCGATGCGCGGACGCTCTCGCGGCTCACCGGTCTCCTTCTCGACGATGGAAGCGAGCGTCAGCGCCTCGTCGGAATTCTTGAAAGGAAGGCCCTCGTCGCGCTCGGCCCAGGCATCCGCGAGATAACCGTCCATGGCCGCGTAAGCGCGGCGCAGAAACTCGACATCCGTGGTGCCGCGTGGGAAGTGATACGTGTCGGCGAAGAAGCGCCCCTCGGGATGCACACCGGGGTAGCCGATGCGCGACATGATGACGTCCGCGCTCGCGCCCGCAAGGGTGTGCTCGAGCCGCTCGTCGGCATCGATAACGGCCATCATCTGCTCGAACGTCCACCCTTCCACGAGGGTGAGCGCGTGTTGCACGACGCGCCCTGCGACCAGCTGATCGAGCAGGGCGATGGCGCTGGTGCCGGCCTCGATAAGGTATTCGCCCGCCTTGATGGCGCCCGCCTGGCCGCTCCAGCGTGCATAGACGACCAGAGAGCGCGGATGGGCGAGTACGCCGGCTGCGGCCAGATCCCGGGAAACGCCGCTGAGCCCGGCACCCGCGGGCAGCACGTACGTGTATCCGCCTGCCGGGACCGCCAGCGGTTCGTTGAGTGCGCGGCGTTGCTCGATGACGAGCCAGGCGGCCGCGCCGGCGAGCACCAGCAGCGCGGCAGCCGCGCCGGCGAGCAGGCGACGCACGCGTGGGCGTGGGCTGCGCTCGGCTGTCTGCGATTCAGTCACGTGTCATGGCTCCGCTCTCCACCAGCAGGCTCTGCAGCGTATGCGCGAGCGGCCCGATCTCGATGGCCTGCCCCTGCAGACGGTTTATCGGCCAGATGCCGATGAGACTGTTGGTGAGAAAGCACTCGTCGGCTGACGACAGCTCGTCGACGCTCATCGCGCCGACGCGTGGCTCGATGCCCTCGAGCGTCGCGGCCGATTCGAGCACAAGCTCGCGCATGATACCCGCCACGCCACACGCTGACAGGTCCGGTGTCGTGAGCACCCGGCCGTGGCGCATGAACACGTTACTCATGACGCCCTCGATGACGCGGCCGTCTTCGTCGAGCATGATCCCCTCGGCGCATCCGCTCGCGTCCTCCTCGCTGCGTGCGAGCACCTGCTCGAGTCGATTGAGGTGCTTGATTCCCGCAAGCCGCGCGTTACGCCCGAGGCGCGTGCCGCAAACGCGTACCGCGACGCCGCGGCTGCGGGCCGAAGCGGGGTAGGCAGGCCACGGGTAACGCGCCACGATGCGCGTCGGGGAAGCGCCCTCCCCCGGGGCGTAGCCCCGTCCGCCGACCCCGCGGGTCACCATGATCTTCAATACGCCCCGCTCCACGCCATCACAGATACGTGCACACTCCTCTTCCAGTGTCGCGGCTGCCGGCGGTGCGATGGCAAGCCGTCGACAGCCCTCACCGAGACGGCGAATGTGCCGATCGAGACACAGCGCCCGAGCGGTGTCGACGGCGACCGTCTCGAACACCCCGTCACCGAAGTGTAGACCACGGTCCTGGGCGGAAATCTCCTCGCGCACCTCGCCGTTCACGAGCATCATCTCAACAACCCCGCCAGCGCCGAGAGGGGGCCGCGCGCCTTCTGGCGCGTCTCGTCGAGCTCGCGTTGCGGAACAGAGTCGGCCACGATGCCCGCACCGGCGCGTATCTCGACATAATCGCCTTCGAGATTAATGGTGCGAATGAGAATGTTCGAGTCACCGCTGCCGTCTCGGTTGAAGTAGGCAAACGCGCCTGTGTACGGTCCGCGCGGCACGCCCTCGAGCTCGGCGATGATCTGCATGCAGCGCACCTTCGGACAGCCCGTGATGGTGCCGCCGGGAAAGACGGCTTTTATGACCTGCGAGGGCGTGACGCCCTGGCGCAATCGTCCGCGAACGTTGGAGACAATATGGTGCACGTGCGTGTAGGACTCGAGCGCCATGAGCTCGTTGACCTCGACACTGCCGATCTCGCACACGCGGCCTAGATCGTTGCGCTCGAGATCGATGAGCATGATGTGCTCGGCGCGCTCCTTCGGGTGCGCGAGCAGCGCCTGCGACAGTGCCCGGTCCTCGCGCGCGTCGGCATTTCTCGGATAAGTGCCCGCGATGGGGCGGGTCTCCACGGCTCCGTCACGCACGCACACCAGGCGCTCCGGCGACGAGCTCGCGACGGCACGGTCCGCGAACACCGCGAGTCCCGCGAACGGCGCCGGGTTCGCCGCGCGCAGGCGCGCATAGACGGTGGCCGGATCGACCCCTTCGGCGAGCTGGCCGCGCCATGCGCGCGAAAGATTGACCTGAAACACGTCGCCGTCGCGGATGTAGTGCTTGGCCCGCTCGACGCCGTCTAGAAACTGCTCCGGCGGATCTTCGACCATTTCCGACGCTGGCCGCGCCGCGGCGCCGGCGACGACGCCCTCGCCGCTCAACGCCCGGCGCACGTCCCGCTCCATCTCGTCGAGGCAATGCAGGCGCTCCGATTCCGCCACCAGAATCGTGTCGCCTTGATCGTGATCGCGAATCACCGCCGCCGGTATGCGATACGCATCCGCCACGCTCCGATCGGCACGGTCCATGTGCGGATGCACGCTCGGCTCGGTCTGCGCCACCAGCTCGTAGCCGAGATAAACGAACCATCCGCCGAAGAACGGCAGCGCAGGCGCGCGATCGAGCGGCGCCCCGACGCGGGCCATCCACTCGTCGAGATGATCGAGAAAGTCACGCTGCCCGTGATGCAGACCATCGAAGGTGAGCTGCCCCCCGGGGCTCAGCGCGAGCCGCTCCCCGGGATACGCGAAAAGGAGATCGTAGCGGGCGCGCTCGCTACCGCGGTCGACGCTCTCGAGCAGAAACGGATAGCGCGCCGGATTCAGGCGGTGCACGGCGAGCAGATCGGGGCGGAGCGCCAGGCGTCGCCATCGGCAATCGCCAGTGGACGAATCGTTCAATGTCGGACGGACTCCCGGCCGCGCGGAGAACACACACGCGCGTTACTCTACACGCTTGAACACGAGAGTGCCGTTCGTGCCTCCGAATCCGAAGGAGTTCGACATACTGACGGCGATGGGCATTTCCCGGGCCTCGTTGGGCACGTAATCCAGATCGCACTCCTCGTCGGGCTCCTCCAGGTTGATGGTCGGCGGCGCCACACCGTCGCGAATGGCGAGCACGCTGAACACCGCTTCGACACCGCCGGCGGCGCCGAGAAGATGACCGATCATCGATTTGGTCGAGCTGACCGCGACCTTGCGCGCATGGTCACCGAGCGCGGCCTTGACTGCGCGCGTCTCGACCACGTCGCCGGCCGGCGTCGAGGTGCCGTGGGCGTTGATGTAGTCGACCTCGTCGGGGTTCATGCGTGCATCGGCCATGGCGAGCGCCATGCAGCGGCGCGCGCCATCGCCGTCGTCCGGCGGCAGCGTGATGTGGTAGGCGTCACTGCTCATGCCGAATCCGGCTAACTCGGCGTAAATATTCGCACCGCGTGACTTCGCGTACTCGTACTCCTCGAGCACCATCACGCCAGCGCCGTCACCGAGCACGAATCCGTCGCGCTCCTTGTCCCACGGCCGGCTGGCGCGCTCGGGCTCGTCGTTGCGCGTGGACAGCGCCCGCGCGGACGCAAAGCCGCCCAGGCCTGTCGGCGACGTCGCCATCTCCGAGCCGCCGGCGATCATGACATCCACGTCTCCCCGCTCGATCATGCGCGCCGCATCCCCGATGTTGTGGGTTCCCGTGGAGCACGCGGTGACGATGCCGTAATTCGGACCCTTGATGCCGTACTGGATGGAAAGGTTGCCGGCGATCATGTTGATGATGTTGCTCGGCACGAAGAACGGCGAGATCTTGCGGGGACCTCCCTTGAGGAAGTTGTCGTAGCCCTTCTCGATACCGGGCAGGCCTCCGATGCCGGAACCGATGGCGATGCCGATGCGCTCGGCATTGGCGTCGGTCACTTCGACGCCAGCGTCCTCGATAGCCTGCATGGCCGCCGCGATCCCGTAGTGAATAAACGGGTCCGTCTTGCGCGCCTCCTTCGGCGACATGTAGGGCGAGAGGTCGAAATCTCGAATCGAGCCGCCGATGCGGCTCGAAAACGCGGAAGTATCGAAATGCTCGATGAGCCCGATGCCGCTCTTGCCTTCGAGGATATTCCGCCAGGCCTCCTCGACGGTGTGACCGACGGGCGTGATTACGCCGAGGCCGGTAATGACTATGCGCCGCATGCGCTCATCACCTCTTTCGAAAAAGAAAAGGCCGCCATCAGTGCCATCGATGGCCGGCCTTTTCGATGAGAATGCCCGGTGCTGTGCTATTTAACGTGGGCGTTGATATAGTCCATCGCCTGCTGAACAGTGGTGATCTTCTCCGCCTCCTCGTCAGGGATCTCGCAGTTGAACTCCTCCTCGAGAGCCATGACGAGTTCTACCGTATCCAGCGAGTCGGCGCCGAGATCATCAACGAAGGAAGACTCCCCGGAAACCTCTTCCTCCTTGACGCCAAGCTGCTCCACGACAATCTGCTTGACGCGTTCTTCAACGGTACTCATATCGGATGTTCCCTCCCCAGACGATGGAGCGCTGCTCGTTTCGCGCCTAGTTTAGTTAAAAGGCACCAACATGCAAGAATACTTTGGACCGTGTCCACAGCCACGTGTGTTTCACAACCCTTGCGAGGTCCTGCACCGCTGCGCCGATAAGTCTCTGAACCGCGTGGATTTCCGCGCATCGCCCCGGCCCCGGCTCGTTCGTCGCAGCCGTCAGCCCATGTACATGCCGCCGTTGACGTGCAGCGTCTCGCCCGTGATATAGGCAGCCCCCGGTGACGCCAGAAACAGCACGGCCGAGGCGACTTCCTCGGGCATGCCGAGGCGTTTCATCGGGATTCCGGCCAGCAGCTGCTCGCGCTGCTTGTCGGGGATCTCCGCGGTCATGTCGGTGGCGATGAAACCCGGGGCGACCGCATTGACCGTAATGTTGCGACCCGCGAGCTCGCGCGCGAGCGCCCGGGTGAAGCCGATGATACCCGCCTTGGCGGCAGCGTAATTCGACTGCCCCGGATTGCCGGTCGCGCCGACGACGGAGGTTATATTTATGATGCGTCCCCGGCGCGCTTTCATCAGGTGGCGCACGCTTGCCCGGCACACGCGGTACAGCGAGGTCAGGTCGGTATTGAGCACTGCCTCCCACTCGTCCTCGCTCATGCGTGCGAGCAGGTTGTCGCGCGTGATTCCGGCGTTGTTGACGAGGATGGTGGGATTGCGCGAATCGCTCTCGAGACGCTCGAACAGCGCGCTCACCGAAGCGCTGTCGGAAACGTCCAGCGTCGCTCCGAACCCCTGGATATCGGCTTCGCCGAATGCCTGGCCAATGCGCTCGGCGCCCGCGTCGGTGGTTGCCGTGCCCACCACGAACGCGCCCTGTTCGCCGAGCGCCCTGGCAATCGCCATGCCAATGCCGCGGCTTGCGCCGGTGACCAGCGCAATATCTTGTTCGAGGGTCATACGAGCTCCCTGATCTCCGTCAACGCCTGCTCCAGACTCGTGCTGTCGTGCACGGCCAACGTCTTGAGGCCTCGATCGATGCGTTTGCCGAGGCCGGTGAGCACGCGCCCCGGGCCGGGCTCGACCAGCACGCTCGCGCCGCGCCCGGCGAGCGCCCGAACCGATTCGACCCAGCGCACGGGTCTCGTCAGCTGATCGGCCAACGCGCCGCGGATGGCCGCCGGGTCGTCGTGAGCTTCGTTGTCGGCATTGTGAATCACGGGGAAAGCCGGCGCGTCGATGGAGGTCGCGTCGAGCTTGGCCACCAGGCGCTCGCGCGCCGGCTCCATCAGCTCGCAGTGCACGGGCACGCTCATCGGCAGCTTGATCGCGCGTTTGGCGCCCGCCTCGCTGGCCATCGCGATGGCCTTCTCCACCGCGCCCGCATGGCCGGCGATGACCACCTGGCCCGGAGCGTTGAAGTTGACAGCAGAGACGACGCTGCCCGACTCGCGGTCCGACGCCGACGCGCACACCTCGAGCACTCTGGCATCGTCGAGTCCGAGCAGGGCGGCGATGGCGCCCTGCCCTTCGGGAACCGCCTCCTGCATGAAGCGCCCGCGCGCCGCGACCAACGAAACCGCGTCGGCGAACGCGAGGCTGTCTGCGCACACGAGCGCCGAGTATTCCCCGAGACTGTGCCCCGCGGCGAGCGTCGGCGTTGGTCCGCCCGCTCTTCGCCACACGCGGGCGACGGCGACACCGGCGGCGAGCATGGCGGGCTGCGTCTGCTCGGTGGCGTTGAGCCTCGCCTCGGGGCCGTCCTGGGTGAGCGCCCAAAGATCGTAGCCGAGCACCTCCGAGGCCTCGGCGAAGGTCTCCTCGACCTGCGGATGGTCATTGGCAAGATCCGCCAGCATGCCGATTGACTGCGAACCCTGTCCCGGAAAAGTAAACGCGAGCGACATCTTCGCCTCGTTGCTCAATATCGAATCAACGCCGAGCCCCACGTGAACCCGCCGCCGAACGCTTCCAGCAAAATATTGTCTCCGCGCTTGACGCGGCCGTCGCGGACAGCGACATCGAGCGCCAGAGGCACCGAAGCCGCCGAGGTATTGCCATGCTCGGCCACGGTCACGACGACACGCTCGGCCGGAATGTCGAGCTTTCGCGCCGTCGCCTCGATGATGCGGATATTGGCCTGATGTGGAATCAGCCAGTCGATGTCCGAGGGCTGCATGCCGTTGGCGTCGAGCGCCTCGGTGACGATGCGGCGCAGCGTGCGCACCGCGATCTTGAATACTTCGTTGCCGCGCATCTTGGTGTAGGCATGGCCTTGGGCGATTTCGCCGCCACCGAGTGGAACGCCGCCCTCGACGTAGAGCAGATCCTCGTAGCGCCCGTCGGCGTGCAGATGGGTCGAGTAAATTCCCGGCTCTTCGCCCGCCTCGAGCACCACGGCGCCGGCCCCGTCTCCGAAAAGAATGCACGTCTGCCGATCCGACCAGTCGAGCAGGCGTGAATGGGTATCGGCACCGACCACGAGAGCGCGCTTGACCTCGCCGGTCTTGATGAACTTGTCCGCAACGCCGAGCGCATAGATGAAGCCGGTGCAAACCGCCTGGACGTCGAAAGCAGTGCAGCCGGCCGCGCCGAGCCGCGCCTGCAGGCGGCAGGCCGTAGCGGGATAGATTTTGTCCGGGGTGGTCGTGCCGACCACGATCAGCTCGAGCTCGGCCGGGTCGACGCCGGCGCTCTCGAGCGCGGCGCGCGCGGCGCGCTCTGCGAGATCGCAGGTGGATTCACCATCGGCGACGATGTGCCGCCGTTCGATACCGGTGCGCTCGCGGATCCACTCGTCGCTCGTGTCGACGAGTGACTCGAGCTCGGCGTTGGTCATGACCCGCTCGGGAAGATAGCTGCCGGTGGCAAGGATACGCGAATAGCTCACACGGCCTCCGCCGTGGCAAGTACGGACTCGAGATGCTGACTGATGCGCTCGGGAACGTTCTTGCGGATTTCCTCGCACGCCTCCCTGATGGCGCGCGAGAACGCGACCACGTCTGCGCCACCGTGACTCTTGATGACGATTCCCCTCAGCCCCACGAAGCTCGCGCCATTGTACTCGCGGGGATCGATTCGCAGCCGGATCATTCGCAGCACGGGGAGCGCGATGAGGCCCACTACCCGGCTCCACAAGGTTCGACGGAACTCACTGCGGATGAAGTGCCCAATCATCGAAGCGACGCCCTCGCTCGACTTGAGCGCCACGTTACCGACGAAGCCGTCACACACGACGACGTTTGCCCTGCCCTTGTAGATGTCGTCGCCCTCGACGAAACCGACGTAGTGCAGGTCGCTCGCGGCGAGCAGCTGGGCCGCTTCCTTGACGCTCTCGTTACCCTTGATTTCTTCCTGCCCGATGTTGAGAAGCCCGACCGAAGGACGCGGGATATTGTCGACTGCGCTCACCAGCACCGAGCCCATGACAGCAAACTGGAACAGTTGCTCGGGGGTGGAGTCCACGTTTGCACCCAGGTCCAGCACGTGCGTGTGGCCGGTCACCGACGGAAGTGCCGCGATGATTGCCGGCCGATCGATGCCGGGCAGGGTCTTCAGCACGAAACGGGCCGTCGCCATGAGCGCGCCGGTGTTACCCGCGCTCACGCAGGCGTGCGCCTCACCACGTTTGACGAGATCGATGGCGACACGCATGGACGAGTCCTTCTTGTTGCGCAGCGCCTGGGAAGGCAGCTCGTCCATGCGCACCTGCTGGGAGGCGTGCACCACCGAAATTCGGTTGGAGGGGGGGCGAGCCTGGCGCGCGATTTCCCGCTCGAGGATGCTCTTATCACCCACCAGGATCAGGGTCAGCTCCGGCTGCTCGTCGAGGACTCGAAACGCCGCCGGAACGACCACCGAAGGTCCGTGGTCGCCGCCCATCGCATCCAGTGCGACGGTCAGGTCCAAGGCTTACTCGTCCTTGGCCGGTACCACCTTACGCCCGCGGTAGAATCCGTCGGCGCTCACGTGATGACGCCGGTGGGTCTCGCCGCTGGTCGGCTCGATGGACAGTGTCGGGGCCGCAAGGGCATCGTGCGCGCGCCGCATGTCCCGCCGGGACTTCGATTTTCGTCGTTGCTGAACAGCCATGGCTACTCCTGGTTTGTCTCGAGTGACTGTGTCCTCGAGTGCGGCGAGCCGGACCACCGGTCCCCCGCCGACGCCGCACGCATTGTAGCGTGTTCCGCCCGCCGCCACGACGGTCTCACAGCGGCTAGGACGATTCCCGAGACTTCCATGATTTTAGAATCGAAAATGGATTTTCTCTGCCAGACCCTCTGGATTCGGCCCCGTTCGCGTCCGCCGCATCGGCGCCGGCCGGCATCTCGCACGCCCCGGGCGGATGCCGGGAGAAGCTCGGCAGCCCCAGCAGCAATTCGTCCTCGATCAGCGCAGTCAGCGAGATTCCCTCGTCGGGCACTTTCAACGGCTCGTAATCCGCGTCGAGGCCCGCGATTTCGCCATCCTCGTGCACCAGGGCGAGACTCACCGGGCACGCAACCTCGACCTCCATGGGCTCGAGACAGCGCTGGCAGCGCATGACGAGCCCCGCCTCGATGCGCCCGAGCACCCGCGCCTGCCCCTGGTCATCGAAGCCGAAGTGCAGCTCGAAACGCGCCTCGTCGCAGGGCCGGCAGAGCAGCTCCCCGAGCCGGGGCATGCGTGTGGTCGGGATGCTTCCTCGCAGCGTCTCACCGCCTCGGGCGAGGCGAAACGGGTGGATGAGCTCCGGCAGGGCCTTCGACATAAGCGGCGCATGGTAAAGATTGCGCAAGCGGCGTGTCAAAGGGCCCAGGGGGCGGCTCTGGCCCGAGCCCCGTGCATCGGGTAGCCTCGCCCATCCCGAACAGCAGCGCGGCGCCACCGACCCGATGACCCGCATCGTTCTCGCTTCCACCTCTGCGTACCGCCGCGAGCTTCTCGCCCGGCTCGGCATCGCCTTCGACGTGGTCGACCCGGCGGTGGACGAGACGCCGCTGCCCGGCGAGGATCCCGCCGCGCTGGTCGCCCGCCTGGCTCGAGCCAAGGCCCGCAGCGGCGCACGCGACGCGCACGGCGCCCTGGTTATCGGGTCCGATCAGGTGGCCGTGCTCGACGGCGAGATCCTCGGTAAACCGGGAGACGCCGACACCAACCGCCGCCAGCTCGAACGCGCCGCCGGCCGGCGGGTGCAGTTCCTGACCGGTGTTTGCCTGCTGGCGAGCACGAGCGGCCGCGAGCAGGTGGAGGTGGTGCCTTTCGCGGTCTATTTTCGCGCGCTGAGTCGAGAGCAGATTGCCGCATACGTGGATCGCGAGCGCGCCTTCGACTGCGCCGGCGGCTTTCGCTGCGAAGGCCTCGGCATCGCGCTCTTCGAGCGCATGGAGGGGGACGATCCGAGCGCGCTTATTGGGCTGCCCCTGCAGCGCCTGACCCGGATGCTCGAGAAAGAGGGCGTCGACGTGCTACTGCAGACGCGTGCCGCTGACGCCTAGCTGCGAAATCAGGTTTTCCGCCAGCGACGCACTGAAGCGTCTCAACAGCTGCTCCAGGTAGGAGCGTCCCGGCGTGAAATCGACGATACGCTCGGCGCCGATGACCTCGCGGGCCACGTAGTCGCTGCTGCCGAGCTCGTCGACGAGTCCGAGCGAAACGCTCCTCTCACCGGTCCAGACCAGGCCGCTGAATACGGATTCGTCGCTGGACAGCCGATCGCCGCGCCCGCGGCGCACCGCGTCGATGAACTGCTGGTGGATCTCTCCGAGCATGTTCTCGACGTGTTCCACCTCTTCGGGCTTGGTGGGCGAGAAGGGGTCGAGAAACCCCTTGCGGTCGCCGGCGGTGAGAAGCCGCCTTTCGACGCCGATCTTCTCCATCGCGTCGACAAACCCGAAACCGTTCATGAGCACTCCGATGGATCCGACAATGCTCGACTGGTTGGCGAAGATTTTGTCCGCCGAGGCCGCCGCGTAGTAGCCGCCGGAGGCGCCGATGTCGGCGATGACGGCATAGAGCGGAGTGCCGGGAAATTCGTCGCGCAGGCGCAGCACCTCGTCGTTGATGTAGGCGGCCTGCACCGGGCTTCCGCCCGGGCTGTTGATACGCAGTATCACGCCCTTGGTGTTCTCGTCCTCGAATGCCGCTTTGAGCCCGGAGACGATGACATCGGCGCTCGCATCCGATCCCTCGCTGATGACGCCGCGCACCTCCACGAGAGCGGTGTGCGGCTGGTCGGTCTCGGCCTCGAACAAGTCTCCCGGCAGGTAGATGACGAGCAGCAACAGAAGGTAAGCCAGCAGGGAGAATTTGAAAGCCAGGTTCCAGCGCCGCGCACGGCGTTGCTCGGCGAGCGACGCGAAGGCGAGACGGTTGAGGAGATCGCGCTCCCAGCGACTTTCATCCGCCGCCGGGGCGGCCGAGGAAGTCGCCGGTGTCGGCGTAGCCTGTTCGGTATCGGACATCGGGGTGTGCTCGGAGAATCAGTTGCGCACTTGGTCTGCGAGCCAGCCCGGCAGCTCGGCAATGGTCTCCAGCAGGGCCAGCGGATCAAAGTCTAGCAAACGCTCTGGGGTGTGCACGCCGGAAGCGACCGCGATGCTGGCGACACCGGCGTTGCGGGCCATTTCCAGGTCGAACGCCGTGTCGCCGATCATGAGGGTCTCGCCGGCGTCGACGTCGAGCTCCTCGATAATGTCCACGAGCATCTGCGGATGCGGCTTCGAGGGCGCCTCATCGGCCGATCGCGTGGTGCTGAAAAGCCGCTCCAGTCCGTGAACGGCCATATCCCTGTCGAGCCCGCGACGGCCCTTTCCGGTCGCCACGGCGAGCCGGTAGCGCTGCGCGGCGAGCCCCTGCAGGGCGGCCTTGGCGCCCGGGAACAACGGCACGGGGGTGCCGGCGTTGCTGAGGTAGTGCTCCCGGTAACAGGCGATGAAGCGCGCCTCCTCACTCCGCGGCACCTCCGGAAACAACGCTTGCCAGGCCTCGCTCATGGCAAGTCCGATGATCTCGCGGATGGCCTCGGTGCTGCGCGGCGGCAGCCCCAACGCCTCGATGGTCGTGTGCGCCGCGGCCACGATGCGCTGCTCGGAATCGGCGAGCGTGCCGTCCCAGTCGAAAACCAGGAGCCGGTAGCGGCTGACTTCCGGGCGCCCCGACACGGCTTCAGGCTCCGCTCTCGAGGCCGAGGCTGTCGAGGGACGCCCGCAGCTCCGCCGGCAGAGGGGCTTCGATGCTGAGCTGCCGGCCGTCGCCGGGATTCTCGAAGCGCAGGCCGGCGGCGTGCAGGAACAGCCGGCGAAGGCCGTGCTCGCGCATGCGCCGGTTGAAGCTTTTGTCGCCGTACTTGCCGTCCCCGGCGACCGGGTGGCCGACGGACGCCGCGTGCACGCGAATCTGGTGCGTGCGCCCGGTGAACGGCAGCGCCTCCATGAGGCTCGCGCTGCGACTCACGGCGAGGGGCACGAAGCGCGTGCGCCCGGCCTTGCCCGAGGCATCGACGCCCACCATCCGCTCACCCGAACGCAGCACGCTGCGTGTGAGCCCTGCATCGACCTCGCGCGCACCGCCGCGCCAGTGGCCCTTGACCAGCACGAGATAGCGCTTCTTGACGCTGCGCCGGCGAAACGCCGCATGCAGCGCGGTCAGCACCGCGCGCCGCTTGGCGATCATCAGGCAACCCGAGGTTTCCCGATCCAGGCGGTGCACGAGCTCCAGGTACTGACGCGGCCCACGCGCTGCACGCAGCGCCTCGATGACGCCGTGACTGCGGCCGCTGCCGCCGTGCACCGCCACCCCGCTGGGCTTGTCGATGACGATGAGGCCGGGATCCTCGAACAGGATGCGCTCCTCGACGAGCGTCTGCAGCGAGGGCGGCGCGGCGCGCGCGCGCGGCGCCGTATCCGTTCGCAGCGGCGGAATACGCACCACATCGCCGCATTTGAGCCGGTAGTGCTGGCGGATACGCCCTTTGTTGACGCGCACTTCGCCGCGCCTGAGGATGCGGTAGATGCGCGTTCGCGGCAGACCTTTGAGGCGGCCGATGAGGAAGTTGTCGATGCGCTGGCCGGCGTGGTGCTCGTCGATGACGACCTCGCGGGCCGGGCTTGCGCTCTCGGGGCGGGCGCTGACGCTGTCGGTATGCATCGGAGCGATGATACCAGTTTGCCCGCCCCTACCAACATTGCTATAGTGACCTGTCGCCGATGGCGTGGACGAAAGGCCGGCGCGCGGCCCGCTAGAGAGAAGTCGGCATCCGGTCGACTGTGACGCGCCCCGCCCACTCCCCCAAGCGGCACGTATTATTGATGCACGGCGCTCTTACGCCAGCGGCGGAGCGGCGTTACAGGTAGAGAACGAAGCGAACTCCCGTGCCTGCGCGTCTCGAAGAGGCGACGCAGGTACCCAAGTCCGCGCAGACCGAGAGGCGACGAGACGCTCCGGTACGACGTGCGCGGACAGCCGCCGATCGCGGCAAGACGGCTGCTCCCGCCCGCGCGGTATCGCGACCCGCGGGTCCGTTGAGGACCAAGAGGAGCAACCGGTCCGGTCGCGGTCGACCATCGACGTTGATGCCGCAGCCTGCCCCGAGCAGATGCCGGCGCCGCGTCGCTCGCTGCCTGTCACGCCCCCTCCCACCGCCTGCGATGCGGTTCCACCGCGCGCCGCGGACCGCGGCTCCAGTGGCCGTTGTCCGCGACGAGCGCCGTGCCCTGACAGGTGAATTTTGCATGAAACGAATGCTGATAAACGCGACCCAGGCCGAAGAGCTGCGGGTCGCCATGGTCGACGGCCAGTATCTGTACGATCTGGACATCGAGGTTGCGGCGCAGGCCCAGAAGAAAGCCAGCGTCTACAAGGGAAAAATCACGCGCGTCGAGCCGAGCCTCGAGGCGGCCTTCGTCGATTACGGCGCCGAGCGGCACGGCTTCCTGCCCTTCAAGGAGGTGGCCCGGGAGTACTTCGCCGACAGGCAGGGTGAGGGTGACGGATCGGGGGGCCGCGCAAGCATCCAGGATGCGCTCGGCGAGGGCCAGGAGCTCATCGTGCAGGTCGAGAAGGAGGAGCGTGGCACCAAGGGCGCCGCGCTCACGACCTTCCCGAGTCTTGCCGGGCGCTATCTGGTGCTGATGCCGAACAATCCCCGTGCGGGCGGCATCTCGCGGCGCGTGGAAGGCGACGAGCGCAGCGATCTGCGCGAGGTCCTGAGCAGTCTCGACGTGCCGCCGGGTATGGGGCTCATCGTACGCACGGCCGGCGTCGGCAAGTCGACTGAGGAGCTGCAGTGGGATCTGGACTACCTGCTGAAGCTCTGGAGCGCCATCGAAAGCGCCGCCCGAGAGCGCCCCGCGCCGATGCTCATCTACCAGGACAGCAACGTCATCATCCGCGCCATCCGCGACTACTTCCGCCAGGACATCGGCGAAATCCTGATCGACGAGAAAAAGGTCTATGACGAGGCCTGCGACTTCATGCGCCAGGTGATGCCGGAGAACCTCGGCAAGGTCAAGCTCTACCAGAGCAACGTGCCGCTGTTCTCCCGCTACCAGATCGAAGGCCAGATCGAGGCCGCCTTCGGCCATTCGGTGCGTCTGCCGTCCGGTGGCTCACTGGTCATCGACCACACCGAGGCGCTGGTGAGCGTCGACATCAACTCGGCGCGGGCCACCAAGGGCGCGGATATCGAGGAAACCGCGCTGTCGACCAATCTCGAGGCCGCCGACGAGGTGGCTCGCCAGCTGAGATTGCGCGATATCGGCGGGCTCATCGTCATCGATTTCATCGACATGACGCCGGCGCGCAACCAACGCGAGGTCGAGGAACGGCTGCGCGAGGCGCTCAAGCGCGACCGTGCCCGCGTTCAGGTCGGTCGTATTTCGCGCTTCGGCCTGCTGGAAATGTCGCGCCAGCGCCTGCGGCCGTCGCTCGGCGACTCGAGCCAGATGGTGTGCCCGACGTGCAACGGCCGTGGCCACGTGCGCGGTCCCGAGTCACTTGCACTCTCCATTCTGCGCGTGGTGGAAGAAGAGGCCATGAAAGAGAAGACCGGCAAGATTCTCGCCCGCCTTCCCCTCGACGTGGCCACCTTCCTGCTCAACGAGAAGCGCGAGAACGTGCACGGCATCGAGCAACGCTGCAACGTGCGCATCATTATGGTGCCCGCGCCCGATATGACGGCCGGCGCTTACCAGATCGAGCGCATCCGCGACGACGACCAGGCGCACGACGCCAACCGCCAGCCCAGCTACGAGTTTTCGCAGTCGCCGGAGACGCTTCCGGATTTCGTCGAGACCAGCCGCCGCGCGAGCCCGGAGCAGCCGGCCGTGCGCAGCGTCGCGCCGCCCTCCCCCGCGCCGCCACCGCCGACAGCGCAGCCGACGGGTGGCGGTTGGCTGAAGCGATTGTGGTCGACGCTGTTCGGCGCCCCGGCCAAGCCCGCGACGGCGCGCGGCCGAGGCACGCGCGCGGAGAGCCCGCGCAGCAGCCGCAGCGGACGCGGCCGTGCGCCGGCGACGGATCGCCAGCGTGAGCAACAGCGGCGTCAGGGCGGCGATCGGCGCCGCTCGGGCAGTCGCGGCAGCACCGCACAAGCCGAACGACGCGGCCGCGGCGCCGGGCGCGACGAGTCGGCCCGGCGCCCCACAGCATCCCAGGGCGCTGCGAAGCAGGAAAAGGACAGCGCCCGGGCCAAGGCGAGCGCAAAGGAGCGGGAGAAGGATGCCGACGCGGCGGATACCCGTCAGGGATCCGGGCAGGGCCAGCGCAGCGGGTCGAGACGCGGCCGGCGCGGTGGCCGCGGGCGTGGCCGCGGCGGCTCGCCCGAGAAACGCACCGAGGCCAAATCCGGCGCCGACGAAAGCCAGGCGCAGCCGGCGCAGCAGACATCCGAGCAAGACTCGCGAGAAACCCCGACCCATGCGCCCGGCGCGACGGCGGAGAACCCGCGCGCGGTGGCTCCGGCGGCGGCGCTTGCCCAGGTTCCGCAAAGCCCGCCTTCCGAGCCCGAGAAGCCCCCGGCAGCAGCCGCCGGGGCCGCGGCAGAGCATGTTCCGGCGCCGCCCGTCTCGTTCGGCCCCCCGGCCGAGCCTCCCCCGGCACCTGCGGCAAAGCCCGCCGAGCCGCGGGAGGAGGCGGGCTCGACGGGCGAGCGCAGCGCTCACGAGAGCAGCAGCGAGAGCGGCTCCCAGGGCGGGCGCCCCTGAAGGCGAGGCGCTCGCGCAGAGCCGCGCGCGCTTACGGCTCGTCGCGCACCAGGGTGACGAAAGCCGCCGCGTACTCGTCCTCGTCGGAGATGCTCAGAAAGCTCTCGGTAATGCCACGCTCGTCGAAAAGCTCCTGAACACGGCCGCTGCACACGAGAAAGGGCTTACCGAGCGCGTCTTTGCGCACCTCCATGTGATTCCATTGAATGCCCATGCGCAGGCCGGTGCCGAGGGCCTTGAGCAGCGCCTCCTTGGCCGCAAAGTGCTTGGCGAGGAATGCAGCTCGGCGCCGGCTGGCATCGAACGCTGCCAGCTCGAGGTCGCTCAGAATGCGTTCGGCAAAGCGTCGGCCGTGCCTTTCGATAGCCGCCTGCATGCGGGAAATTCTGACCAGATCGATGCCGACGCCGAAGATCACGGGAATGCCCTCGTCTCAGCGCGCGTCCTGGACGGGACTGCCCGGACGGAACAGTCTGCGGGTCGCGAGCGGCTTGTCGCCGAGATGACCGCGCAGCACGGCGCGCATCAGCTGCTTGGCTTCGTCGAGAACGCGCTCGTCGTCGAGCCGCTCGCGCGCGAGCGCCAGCAGCGTCTCGCCCGTCACGCGCAAACCCTGGCGGTCGCCATTCTGCACGAACACCGGTCCCCGATCGGCAACATAGCAATAGGCGGCCCCGCCCCGGATGGGCTCGCCGGAATCGATGTCGCGGTCGAGCACCAAGCCGTATCCGATGGACTCCAACATCTGCTTCTCGAAGACCCGCAGCACCGCCTCGGTGCGCGCGCCGGCGCCGAACGACGCGATGGCGGCGCGGTAGTGATCGAACAGCTCCGGATGCGGGTCGAAACGGTGCAGCAGCCGCATGAGCAGCTCATTCATGTAAAAGCCGCTGAAAAGCGCGCGGCCAGCGAAAGCGCGCATGTACCCGTCAGGCTCGGCAGCGGTGAGCAGACCGAGCTCACCGCTACCCGACCATGAGAGCAGAAGCGGGCGAAACGGCTGCAGAAGACCGCGCAGGTCCGAGCGCGGCCGGCGCGCGCCTTTGGCGATGACGCCGAGTCTCCCGGAATCACGGCCGAATACCTCGACGATGAGGCTGGTTTCCCGGTACGGGCGATGATGGAGCACAAAGCACGGCTCGAGATCGATTCGCTTCACGTCGCTGTACCGCTCAGTCCACGTAGCCGAGGCGCTGCAGCGCCTGCTCGTCGTTGGACCACCCCTCTTTGACCTTCACCCAAAGCTCCAGGAAAACCTTCTGCCCGAACAGTGCCTGCATGTCCCGGCGCGCGTCGCTGCCGACGGCCTTGAGCACCCTCCCCTGGCGCCCGATGACGATACCCTTCTGACTGCTGCGCTCGACCCAGATGACCACGCCGATCTTGAGCAAGTCGTTCTCGCGCTCGAAGGCTTCGGTTTCCACGCTGAGCCTGTAGGGGAGCTCCTGACCCAGGCGGTCGGTGAGCTTCTCGCGCACCAGCTCGGCCGCCAGAAAGCGCTCGCTTCGATCGGTGAATTGCTCCTCGTCGTAGAGCGCCTCGCGCACCGGTAATGCTCTGATGATGAGCTCCTCGAGACGCTCGCAGTTGGTTCCGTGCAGGGCGGAAATGGGCACCACTTCCATGAACTCGCGGCGCTCGGCGAGTGTGTCGATAAACGGTAGCAGCGTCTGCTTGTCGGCGATCCGGTCGATCTTGTTGACGACCGCGATGACGGGCGCCTCGGCCTGGGCAAGCCTGGCAAGCACGTGCTCGTCGCCATCCGTCCAACGATCCGCCTCGACGAGAAACAGAATGACGTCGACACCGACGAGCGCGCCCGTCGCGGCCCGATTCATGTAACGATTGAGGGCACGTCCCGCGCGCGCGTGCAGCCCCGGTGTGTCGACATAGATTATCTGCGCGCCGGGGCTGCTCTTGATGCCGAGCAGCCGATGTCGGGTGGTCTGCGCCTTTCGCGAGGTAATGCTGAATTTGTGGCCGACCAGGTGATTGACCAGGGTCGACTTGCCGACGTTGGGCCGACCGATGATGGCCACGTAGCCGCAGCGATGGGTGATGGTTTCGGCCTCGGCGTCGCTCATGGGCATAGCCTGCACCGTTCAGGCATTGCCGTCCAATTCCTCCAGCGCCCTTCTGGCTGCTTCCTGCTCCGCCTTGCGCCGGCTCGGGCCGCTGCCCGTCACCGCGTGCGCCATGCCCTCCACCTGGCACTCGACGGTAAAGCTCTGATCGTGAGCCGCGCCCTCGCGTTTGATCACCGTATAGCGGGGAAGCGGGCGGCCCCGTCCCTGCAGCGTTTCCTGAAGGCGCGTTTTGGCGTCCTTCAGGCCGACTTCGCGCGCCGCCTCGGCAAGCCGCTGCGCGTATAAACCCGTGAGCACGTCACGGCACGCCGCCATGCCCGAGTCCAGGTAAATCGCGCCGATGACCGCCTCGAAGGCATCGGCAAGAATGGAATCACGGCCACGCCCGCCGCTTTTCAGCTCACCTGGACCAAGACGCAGAATTTCGCCCACCTGAAGCTCGCGCGCGATGGCTGCCAGCGTCTCGCGACGCACCAGATGTGCGCGCAAACGTGTCAGACGACCCTCGTGTGCGTCTGGCTCCGCCTGGTAGAGCAGCTCGGCAACCACGAAGCCGAGGATCGCATCACCGAGAAACTCCAACCGCTCGTTGTTGTGAGCCCCAACGCTGCGATGCGTCAAGGCCCGATCAAGCAGCGCAGAATCTTCGAACTCGTATCCGAGCCGTCGCTGCAGGCGCTGCTCCGCGTCACTCACGCGAGCCACACCGGCGAATGACGCGGCAAAGGGTATCGAAGAGGCCGCCCCTCCCGCGGCGGGAGGGGCTCGTTGGCGCACGGCAGCGGGATTCGGAGAAAGACAATGCGCGCTATCAATACCCGAACAGCACAGCCGGTCGGGCCTCTCGGTATTAGCTGTTTACGTTCTTGTCGAACTCGGCCACCAGGTACAGGTTGCCGATGAGCGGCGTCTCCACCCGATAAAAGATGTGGATTTGCGTTTTGTTCTTTTCTTTGGTGACCCTCATCGATTCTTTGTAATTGCTGTAGTTCACAGCGTCGACAGCATCGATGTCCAAACGCTTCAACATCGATTGGACGACGTCGTTGCGACTTTGCTGGTCTACGTCCGGATCGCTTATCACGGTATTCATGATCTTGTCGATCTTCCAGCTGTCCATGTAGATGGGGATCAGCTTCAGGCCGATGACCGATGCAAATCCCAGTATCGCTACCAGGGCCACCAATCCCAGGAAGCTGAGGCCTCGTTGACGTTTTCTGAAACTCATCGCCGAATTTCTCCTGTAAACACGATCCCCGCCTCCTCAGTCGATCGCATCAATCAATACCCATGCCGATGCGCTCCCAGTCGATACCGTTGCCGAAATCCCAGTTCATCCAAATGGTAAAAGCCTTACCAATCAGAAGTTCATCGGCAACCGTTCCCCAGTAGCGACTGTCGCGGCTGTTGTCCCGATTGTCACCGAGCACGAAGTAGTGCCCCTCCGGAACGACCGTCTTTCCGTCGATGGAGGGGTAACCCGCCTGGATGAGAATCGGGTGAATTTTGTCTACCAGCGTCTCCTGCTTGAGGGTGGCTCCGGTCATGCTGGCCCCCGAGCCGTGCCCGGTGTAGGTTCCGATAAGGCGCTGATCCGCCTGCTGTCCATTGATGTATAGGACCTTATTGTAGTAGGCGATCCGGTCTCCTGGCAGGCCGACCACACGCTTGATGAAGGGGGTCGAGGGGTCCTCCGGGAAGCGGAAAACCACCACATCGCCGCGCTCGGGCTTGGAAATCTCGATGATCTTGCGGTCCGAGACGGGCAGCCGAATCCCGTAGACGAACTTGTTGACCAGGATGAAATCGCCCACCAGCAGAGTCGGCATCATCGAGCCCGAAGGGATACGGAATGGCTCGATGAGGAACGAGCGCAGCAGCAAAACGATGAGAAATACCGGAAAGAAAGAGCGCGCGTACTCGACGATTTTCGGCGCCGGCGCGGGCTCCCGGGCCGCATCGCCCTCGCCCTCCTCGCCTACTTCGGGCACGGCGCGGCGACGGCGGCGCGCGAGGACCAGCGCGTCGAGGGCCCAGATGAAGCCGCTGGCCAGCACCAGCAGCACCATAATCGTGGGGAAATCGAGCCTCACCGGTTCTTACCCACGTGCAGCACGGCGAGGAAGGCTTCCTGGGGAATTTCCACGCTGCCGAGCTGCTTCATGCGTTTCTTTCCTGCCTTCTGCTTCTCGAGCAGCTTCCGCTTGCGGGTCACGTCCCCCCCGTAGCACTTTGCCGTTACGTTCTTGCGCAATGCCTTCACCGTATGCCTGGAAATGATCTGAGAACCGATGGCTGCCTGTATCGCGATCTCGAACATCTGGCGCGGAATCAGCTCCTTCAGCTTCTCGGTGAGCTCGCGACCCCGGGTCCGCGCCTGGCTCGCATGCACGATCACGGACAGCGCATCCACACGCTCCCCGTTGATTAGTATATCGAGCTTTACCAGGTCCGACTTTTGATAGCGTACGAAATGGTAGTCGAGTGATGCAAAGCCGCGGCTCAGGGATTTCAGCCGATCGAAGAAATCCATGACCACCTCGCTCATGGGAATCTCGTAGCCGAGGCTTACCTGGCGGCCCGTGTAGTGGAGGCGCGTCTGCACGCCGCGCCGCTCGACACACAGGCTGATGATGTTGCCCAGATAAGCGTCCGGGACCAGGATATCGGCCTGTACGATGGGCTCGCGGGTCTCGGCAATCTCGTTGCTGGGCGGGAGCTTGGCCGGATTGTCCACATGAAGCGTCTCGCCGGCGTTGGTCACGACCTCGTAGACTACCGTCGGCGCGCTCGTGATGAGATCGAGGCCGTACTCGCGTTCCAGCCGCTCCTGGACGATCTCCATGTGCAGCATGCCGAGAAATCCGCAGCGAAAGCCGAACCCGAGCGCCCCGGACGACTCGGGCTCGTAGTGCAGCGAGGCGTCGTTCAGACGCAGCTTCGCAAGAGCCTCGCGAAAGGCCTCGAAGTCGTTGGAATCGGTTGGGAACATTCCGGCGTACACCTGGGGCCGCACTTCCTTGAACCCCGGCAATGGCCGCGCCGCCGGACGCCTCTCCAGCGTCAACGTGTCGCCTACGGGGGCGCCCTCGATGTCCTTGATACCGGCGACGACGAATCCGACCTCTCCGGCGCCGAGCGCGTTCTTGTCCTGCGGCTTCGGCGTGAAAATGCCCAGCTTGTCGATCTGGTGTGTGCGGCCGGTGGACATGACGCGGACCTTGGCGCCAAGCTCCAGCCGGCCCGCAACGACCCGCACGAGCGACACCACCCCGAGATAGTTGTCGAACCAGGAGTCGATGATGAGTGCCTGCAGCGGGCCGTCGGCATCGCCGCGCGGCGGCGGGATGCGCGCAACCAGGGCTTCGAGCAGATCCGCGACGCCCTCGCCGGTCTTGGCGCTGACCAGCAGCGCATCGTGGGCATCGAGGCCGATGATGTCCTCGATCTCGTGCACCACCCGCTGCGGGTCGGCGCTCGGTAGATCGATCTTGTTGAGCACGGGCAACACCTCGAGCCCCTGGTCGAGAGCCGTGTAGCAGTTGGCGACGCTCTGTGCCTCCACGCCCTGTGCGGCATCAACCACCAGCAGCGCTCCTTCGCAGGCCGCCAGCGAGCGGGACACCTCGTAGGCGAAGTCCACGTGCCCCGGCGTATCGATGAAATTCAGCTGGTACTGCCTTCCGTCGCGCGCGCGGTAGTTGAGACTCACGCTCTGGGCCTTGATGGTGATCCCGCGCTCGCGCTCCAAATCCATCGAATCGAGCACCTGGTTGGCCATCTCGCGATCGCTCAGCCCGCCGCAAATCTGAATGAAACGGTCGGCGAGCGTGGACTTGCCATGATCGATGTGGGCGATGATGGAGAAATTTCGTATGTGATCCATCGACTGCGGTCGCAGACTATACGGGAGTGGAGCTCGCAGTGACGGGCCCGCCCGGGCGCAGGGCGGACACTGGCGCCGGGGCGCCCCGGCCCCGCCTGCACGCTCGGCTGCTCAGTCCTCGGTCTTCAGGGCCAGAAAAATGGGATTGCCCTGCCGTTGCACCAGGATCGAAACGGCCTTGCCAGCGGGGAGCTCGGAGGCGAGGCGTTTGAACTGAGCGCTGCTCTCGACCTTGACACCGTTCAACATCAGCACGACGTCACCCTCGCGGATGCCGGCGCTGCGCGCCGGCCCGTCGCCGACCTCGCTCACCAGAACACCGTGATCCTTGACCTCCATCTTTTTGCGTTGTTCGTCGGTGAGGTCCGTGACTGCGAGCCCGAGCTTGTTGTCCTCGGCGGTCTCGGGCTCCTTGCGGGTTGCCTCCGCCACCTGTTGCTCCTCGGGCAGCTCGGCGGTCACCACGTAGAGCGTCTCGGCCTTGCCGTTACGCAGCACCTCGACCGGCACCCGCGTGCCGACACGCGTGCGCCCGACGATGGGAGGCAGATCCGAGGAACGATTCACCGCCTGCTCGTTGAACGAGAGCACGACGTCGCCAACCTGGAAACCGGCGCTCTCGGCCGGGCTCTCGGGGAGCACCTTGGCGATGAGTGCGCCGCCGGGCTTCTCCATGCCGAACGACTCGGCGAGCTCGCGGGTGACATCCTGGATGAGCACGCCCAGCCAGCCGCGCGATACCCGCCCCTTCTCCTGGAGCTGCTCGGCCACATCCATTGCAACGTCGATGGGAATGGCGAAGGACAAGCCCATGAATCCGCCGGTACGGCTGAATATCTGCGAGTTGACGCCGACCACCTCACCGTCGAGATTGAACAGGGGACCGCCCGAGTTGCCGGGATTGATGGCCACGTCGGTCTGGATGAAAGGCACGTAGTTCTCGCGCGGCAGGCTGCGCCCCTTGGCGCTGACGATGCCGGCGGTGACCGAGTAATCGAAGCCGAACGGCGAGCCGATCGCGAGCACCCATTCACCGACCTTGAGGTCGTAGCCGACGCCGAGACGCACGGTCGGCAGATTCTCGGCATCGATCTTGAGCAGGGCGATGTCGCTGCGATCGTCGGTGCCGATGACCTTCGCTTTGAACTCGCGACGGTCGCTCAGACGCACGACGACCTCGTCGGCATTCTTCACCACGTGATTGTTGGAGATGATGTAGCCGTCGGATGAGATGATGAAACCGGAGCCGAGGGATTGGGTGTCGAACTCCTCGATCTCGCCTTCACCGAAGAAGCGCCGGAAGAACTCGTTGAAAGGGCTGTCCTTGGGCAGGTCCGGGATCTCGAATCCCTTGGGAAGCTGCGGCCGCGCACCGGATGTCTGCTTCTGGGTCGTGCTGATGTTGACCACCGCCGTTCGGTGCTCGGCCACCAGCTCGGTGAAATCCGGCAGGTTGCGCGACGCAGCGGCGCTCGCCGACGCGAGTCCGAGCAGCACCACCACGGTGCCGATGGTGCGCAGCGCTTCATTCAACTTCTTCATCAAACCTCCGCTCTGGGGCGTCTTTGCGGCGGCTCCGGGCGGCCATGCCGCGCCAGCCGCCAGCCGTAAGCGAAACATTATAACAGGCTTCCTGGCGCCGGCGGTCGCCGCGCCGCGCGCAGGCGCCGGCGCACTCACGGGCGCATGATGGACAGGGCCACGCGCTCCACGGTGGCGCCCGGCACCTCTCCGACCACCGTCACCTGGAAGCCTTTCACCATGCTGCCGTAGGCGTTCAGCGCGCCCATGCTCGACGGGCCGTCGAGCGGCCGCGCGGTCGAGTCGAGGCGCTCGATGAACACCGAGAGCGACGCGAGGCCGTCGGAGAACACCATGTGCTCTACGGGCTCACGACCCTCCACGATGGGATTATGCGCATGATCGTGCAACTCGAAACCGTCCGGCAGCCATTCCGGAGACCACTGCGACGCACCCGGCGATTGCGGGCTCGAACTCGGCGCGGGCGCCTCGTCCCGGTACCAGGTGTACCCCGCACCGGATATCTCCGGCTCGAGCAGCTCATCGGAGATCGTCGCCGGCAGCTCGATGTTTGTGTACACGATCTGCTCGACGATGGCATCGTGCTCGTCGATGAGCTCTGACTTGAGCAGCAGCCCGGTATCGCGATCCATCCAAAGCCGATAGCCGTAGCGGAACCGGTCGAGGGGCGCCACCGCCACGAGCTCGGTGTGCCGCCCCGCGATGCGTTCGCCTTTCTGAACGCTCATGGCGTAGTAGCGCTGGAAGCGGCGATCGGATTCGAACAGCTTCGAGTGAGGGAACGTGCGCGGCCGGCTCTTGGCCACCACCACGGAGTGACTGTCGGGAAGGATGCAGGTCACTCGCTCGCGGTCCCGCAGCACCTCGCGGGCAGCACCGCTCAGCGCGACCAGACGTTCACGCTCGCCGTCCGATCCGAATCGGTGAATGATGCGCATGGACTGAATGGTGGCGCCGTTGCGATACACGAAGGTGCCGTCGTAGTTCAGCGTTTGCGCCGCCTTCGCCATGCGATCGAGATGGCGTTGCGGCAGGTTGCTCGGCTCGCTGCCGAGCCCGGTGGTGCTGAACACAGCGCACACCAGCCCGCTCAGCGCCGCAAGCCACGCACGCGGCGCCACGCCATCGCCAAGCAGCCCGTCGCCCGCGCGGTGAGGGACAGGCTCAGCGCTGACCGGTGGAGTCATAGCCGACGATTCTGGCGTAGGGATGCATGCCCTTCATCGCACCACCCAAGTATTCGCTGTGATTGAGGAAATAACCGTTGAGACGCTGGGCCACCGCCGGCTCGCTGGTGCTCCACTGCAGGCGTTGAAGAGCGGCCGGCGGCGACTGCCCCTGAACGAGTGGCGCCGAGGCGGGTATTGCCGCCGCTGAGCGCCCTGGGGACGCCGGCCCACCCGCGGCGACTCGTTCAGCCGGCACCGCCGCGAGCTCGGGCGTTGTCTCCGGCGGTCCCATGCTGCGCACCCCAAGCACCGCGACGGCCGCCACCGAGGCCGCCAGGGCAACGCCCGCGAGCGGTCTGAGCGCGGTCCGCCATCGCGGCACCTCCCGCAGTATGCGCGGAAAGTGTACCGGCTCGTCGGCAAGCACGCCTCGCATCCGCTCGCGCAGCTCGTCGCCGGCATCCGGATAGATCTTGTGGCGCAGCACGTCGCGAACCAGGTGGTAACGCGACCAGCTGACGCGCAGCGCTTGGTTGTCGAGCAACCCATCGATGGTTTCGCGAGCCGATTGCGGCTGCAGCTCGCCGTCCATCAGCGCTGACAGGTTCTCCTTAGATTTGTCGCTCATGGTTTGTTCACCTAAACAAATCCACTCCCCCGGCTCAGCCGAGCAGTGGCTCCAGGCGTTTGTTGATCGCTTCCCGGGCTCTGAAGATTCGCGAACGAACCGTGCCGACAGGACAGTCCATGACCTCGGCGATCTCCTCGTAGCTTAGACCCTCGAGCTCCCTCAAGGTGATCGCGGTTTTCAGATCCTGGGGTAAATCTTCGATAGCGCCGATGATGGTTTGCTCGATCTCGGCTCGCATGAGCAGCCGTTCGGGAGTCGCGTAATCCTTTAGCTCGGACTCGCCATCGAACTGCTCCGCGTCGGAGGAGTCGACCGTGCTCTCCGGCAGCCGGCGCGACTGGGCCACCAGATAGTTCTTGGCAGTGTTTATCGCGATGCGGTACAGCCATGTGTAGAACGCACTGTCTCCACGGAACTTCGGTATCGCCCGATAGGCCTTGAGAAAAGACTCCTGAGCAACATCGAGCGCCTCGGAGTGGTCGCGTACATAGCGGGAAATCAGCTTGACCAGCTTGTGCTGATACTTCAGGACAAGAAGGTCAAAGGCCGCCTTGTCACCTCGCTGCACCCGCTCCACGAGCACCCGATCAGGAGCATCCTCGGCCATTCGGGCCGTCCCCTTTTCCGAGTCCGGCGTTCCCTGCCTAGTGTCGTAGACCAGGGTCTCCGGATATAGTTCGCGATCGTACCGGTCGGCGTCACCATTTTTGTGGACTGGTTCAGGTTCCAGCGCCCCCGGCGGTATTCGAGGGGCGCATTATCGCCACAACCCGGACCCGTCGCCAGCATGGGCCGGAGTCGAGGCCCGCATGTCCGAGCAGCACACCAGCGACGTACTCGTCATCGGCGGCGGCCTCGCCGGCCTCGCTCTTGCTCTCAAGCTCGCCGACGACATGGACGTCACGGTGCTCAACAAGGGCTTCTTTCCGGAGAGCAATTCCTACTACGCCCAGGGTGGCATGTCGGCGGTGTTGAGCGACGAGGACTCGTTCGATTCACATGTCGCCGACACCATCGAAGCCGGCGCCGGACTGTGTCATCCCTCCACCGTGCGCTTCGTGGTCGAACGTGCGCCGGCCTGTGTGGACTGGCTATGCGGGCTCGGCGTGCGTTTCACGCGCGTCGACGATGCGCGCGAGGAGTCGCCCTTCGACCTGACCAAGGAGGGTGGCCACAGCCATCGGCGCGTGGTGCACGTCGCCGACGCCACCGGGCGCGCGATCTGCGAGGCCCTGGTCACCCGCGCGCGCGCGCACCCGCGCATACGCATGCTGGAGTCCCATCTGGCGGTGGATTTGATCACCGCGCGCAAGCACGGGCTTGGCGACGACCGCTGCCTCGGCGCTTACGTCTTCGACCGCATCAGCCTGCGGGTACGGGTATTCCGCGCGCGCGCCGTGGTGCTCGCCACCGGAGGGGCCGGCAAGGTGTACCTCTACACCAGCAATCCGGACATCGCCACCGGCGACGGCATCGCCATGGCCTGGCGGGCCGGATGCCGGGTTGCCAACATGGAGTTCATCCAGTTCCATCCGACCTGCCTGTACCACCCCGCGGCCAAGTCCTTTCTGGTCACCGAGGCCCTTCGGGGCGAAGGTGCGCGGCTGCGTCTTCCCGACGGCACGGCCTTCATGAAAGACTTCGACGCGCGTGGCGAGCTCGCGCCCCGCGACATCGTGGCGCGGGCCATCGATCACGAGATGAAGCGCCTCGGTATCGATTGCGTCTACCTCGACATCTCCCACCAGTCGGAAGCCTTCATCCGGTCACGTTTCCCGAACGTGCACGCCCGCTGCCTGGAGCTCGGATTCGATCTCGCGCGCGAGCCGGTACCGGTGGTGCCGGCCGCGCACTACGTTTGCGGTGGCGTCAGCACCGACATGCACGGGCGCACCGACATCAACGGCCTCTACGCCATCGGGGAGAGCGCCTTCACGGGGCTGCACGGCGCCAATCGTCTGGCCAGCAACTCGCTGCTCGAATGCCTGGTATTCGCGCAGTCGGCGAGCGAGCACGTACGCGCGCATATCGGTGATCTGCCCATACCACCGATCCTCGCCGAGTGGGACGAGAGCCGCGTGACCGACTCCGACGAGGAGGTCGTCGTCTCCCACAACTGGGACGAGCTGCGCCGCTTCATGTGGGACTACGTCGGCATCGTGCGCACCAGCAAGCGCCTCGAGAGGGCCCGGCGCCGTGCCGAGCTCCTGCTCGCCGAGATTGACGAGTACTACGGCAATTTCCGCGTCACAAACGACCTCATCGAGCTCAGGAATCTCGCCGTGGTCGGCAATCTGATCATCGAATCGGCGCTCTCGAGAGGCGAGAGCCGTGGACTGCATTACACCCGCGACTATCCCGAGCCGGACACCGAAATGCCCCCCGCCGACACCATTCTGGCACCGAGCCGGCCCGGCTGAACGCGGCGAGGCGAGCGCTAAGCGCGGGTCACGGGAAACGCCATGACCGCATCGAGACGCGTCTCGCCGGCAGCGATCATGAACAGGCGATCGAGCCCGACGGCGACGCCGGCACAGTCGGGCAGGCCGTGCTCGAGGGCGGCAAGCAGTCGCTCGTCCGGCGGCATCGGCTCGAGATCGCGACGCCGGCGCGTGCCCGCGTCCTCGCCGAAGCGCCGGCGTTGCTCCGCGGCTTCGTTGAGCTCGTGATAGCCGTTGGCGATCTCGATACCGCCCACGAACACTTCGAAGCGCTCCGCCACCGCCGGCTCGCCCGCGCGCACCTTGGCAAGCGCCGCCTGGCTCGCCGGGTAGTCGTATACATGGACACGTCCGGTGCCCAGGCGCGGCTGCACCAGGTGGCTGAACAGGAACTCGAGCAACGCATCCCGGTCGAAGCGCCCGCCGAGCGCGTCGTTCAAGCCCGCGCGTGCCGCCAGTGCGGCCAGCGCCTGCGTGTCGAGCTCGAAGGGATCCGTTGCGGCGTGCTCGATAAAGGCCTCGCGATAGCTCAGACGACGCACCGGCGCCGGCGCGAGCAGCCGATCGAGCAAGGCGTCCATCTCGTCCATGAGCGCGTGGTGATCGAAGCCCGGCCGGTACCACTCGAGCAGAGTGAACTCGGGATTGTGCAGCCGCCCGCTCTCGCCATCGCGAAAGGCCCTGCATATCTGGTAGATGGGACCGCTGCCTGCGGCGAGCAGGCGCTTCATGGCAAACTCCGGCGAGGTCTGCAGATACAGTCGTCGCGCGGCGGCGAGCACGTGACAGGTGGTCGAAAGACTGCTGATATTGGCGTCGCTCGCCCCGGCAGCCGCCATCACCGGCGTCTCCACTTCCAGCACGTCGCGCTCGGCGAAGAACTCCCGGATGACTCGCAGCAGCTGCGCGCGCAGGCGCAACGCCTGCAGGCTGGCGGTGGGACGCCAGTCGTCGCGATCCTCGCTGCTGTCCGCCGCGCTCACTCCTTCACGCGCGACACGTACTCGCCGGTGCGCGTGTCGATCTTGATGAGCTCGCCCTCCTCGACGAACAACGGCACCTTGATAGTGGCGCCGGTCTCCACCGTCGCCGGCTTTGTCGCACCGCTCGCGGTATCGCCGCGCAGCCCCGGATCGGTCTCGGTAACCTTGAGGTTCACGAAATTCGGCGGCACCACGAGTATCGGCGCACCGTTCCAGAGTGTGACCGTGCACACGTCCTGCTCTTTCAGCCAGTTGGCGGCGTCGCCGACCGTCTCCCCGCTCGCCGTGTACTGCTCGAAGCTCGCCTCGTCCATGAAATGCCATTCCGAGCCGTCGTTGTAGAGATATTGGAGGGACATCTCCACCACGTCGGCGGCTTCCACCGACTCGCCGGACTTGAAGGTGCGCTCGATGACCCGGCCCGTCTTCAGGTTGCGCAGCTTGACCCGGTTGAAGGCCTGGCCCTTGCCGGGCTTGACGAACTCGTTGTCGATGATCGAGCAGGGATCGTTGTCGATCATGACCTTGAGGCCGCTCTTGAACTCGTTGGTGCTGTAGCTTGCCATAATAATTCTCTAAAATCAGTAGATTAAGGCATTAATCTAAAGTGACGCATCATTCCAACCGGGGGCCTGCTAAAGTTCTCGGGGCGGCCGCCGATATACCCCCTGAACGGATTTACCCCCCTCCTCCTCCCTAATCCGTTCATTGGGCCGAGGCCGGTGGTCTCGGCTTTTTTTTTGTCAGTCGCCCGCCACCAGCCGCTCGACCCGCTGCAGACCGCGCGGCAGCTTACGGCCGCGCCGGCCCCGCCCGACCCGATAGTGCTCGAGATCGGCGGCTTTGAGGGTCACGTGCCGCTTGCCCGCATGCACCGTCAGCTGCCCGCCGTCGGGCACCACCGCCATGGCAACCACGTACTCCTCGCGCGCCTTGAGCCGCGCCGGTGGGATGCCGACGATCTTGAGCCCTTTACCGCGCCCGAGCAGGGGCAGCTCCCCGAGCTCGGTGACCAGCAGATACCCGGCCGAGGTCACGGCCGCCACCCAGCCGTCGTCATTGTCGCCCACGGCCTGAGGCGGCAGCACCCCGGCGTTGTTCGGCCGCGTGAGCACCGCCTTGCCGGCCTTGTTCTTCGCGTACAGATCGCCGAGCCGTGCGACGAAGCCGTAGCCTGCATCCGAGGCAAGCAGGTAGCGATCGTCCGGATCGCCGATCATGACCCCCGCGAAGACCGCGCCGGACGGCGGCTTCACGCGGCCCGAGAGCGGCTCGCCCTGACCGCGCGCCGAGGGCAGTGTGTGCGCCGGCAACGTGTAGGCGCGGCCGGTCGAGTCCAGGAACACGGCCGACTGGTTGCTGCGGCCCCAGTCGGCCGCCTTGAACGCGTCGCCCGACTTGTAGCCGAGCGAGAGCGGATCGATATCGTGCCCCTTGGCCGCACGCACCCAGCCGCGCTCGGAGAGCACCACCGTGATCGCCTCCGAGGGCACCATGGCGGTCTGGTCGATGGCCAGCGCGGCCTCGCGCTCTTTGATGGGTGAGCGGCGCTCATCGCCGTACTTCTCGGCATCGGCGATGATCTCGTCGCGAATGAGTCTTTTCAGACGGCGTCGATCCTTGAGGGTCTTCTCGAGCGACTCGCGCTCCTCGGCGAGCTCGTCCTGCTCGCCCCGGATGCGCATCTCTTCGAGCTTGGCAAGATGACGCAGCCTCAGGTCGAGGATCGCGTTGGCTTGCACGTCGCTCAACCCGAAACGCTTCATCAGCACCGCTTTCGGCTCGTCCTCGTTGCGAATGATGGCAATCACTTCGTCGATGTTGAGAAACGCGACCAGGTAACCCTCGAGCACGTGCAGACGCGCCTGCACCTTCTCGAGACGATGCTCGAGGCGCCTGCGCACCGTATCGGTGCGGAACGACAGCCATTCGACGAGCAGATCGCGCAGATTTTTCAGCTGCGGCCTGCCGTTGACGCCGATGACGTTCATGTTGACGCGGTAGCTGCGCTCGAGGTCGGTGGTGGCGAACAGGTGCGACATGAGCTGATCCACGTCGACGCGACTCGAGCGCGGCACGATCACCAGCCGCGTGGGATTCTCGTGGTCGGACTCGTCTCGCAGATCTTCGATGAGCGGAAGCTTCTTCGCCATCATCTGCGCGGCGATCTGCTCGAGCACTCGCGCGCCGCTCACCTGATAGGGCAGCGCGGTGACGACGATATTGCCGTCCTCGCACTCGTAGCAGGCACGCATGCGCAGTGAGCCGTGACCCGCCTTGTACATCGCCCTGATGTCCTTGAGAGGGGTAATGATCTCCGCGTCTGTCGGGAAATCAGGGCCCTTGATGTGCTTGCAGACGTCCGCATGCGTCGCCTTCGGATCCTCGAGCAGGCGCACACAGGCGGCGGCCACCTCGCGCAGATTGTGCGGTGGCACGTCGGTCGCCATGCCGACGGCGATTCCGGCGGCACCGTTGAGCAGCACGTGGGGCAGACGCGCAGGCAGCATGGCGGGCTCATCGAGCGTGCCGTCGAAGTTCGGCACCCAGTCCACGGTGCCTTCACCGAGCTCGGCGAGCAGCACCTGCGCGAAGCCCGTGAGCCGTGCTTCGGTGTAACGCATGGCGGCGAAGGATTTCGGGTCGTCTGCCGAACCCCAATTGCCCTGCCCATCTATCAGCGGGTAGCGGAACGAGAACGGCTGCGCCATCAGCACCATGGCCTCGTAGCAGGCACTCTCGCCGTGGGGATGAAACTTGCCGAGAACGTCGCCCACGGTGCGCGCCGACTTCTTGTACTTGGCGCCGGCGTTGAGGCCGAGCTCCGACATGGCGTAGACGATACGCCGCTGCACCGGCTTCAAACCATCGCCGATGTGGGGCAGTGCCCGATCGAGAATGACGTACATGGAATAGTCCAGGTACGCCTTCTCCGTGTAGTCCTTGAGAGGAATGCGTTCGACTTCTTCGAAAATTTGCTCACTCATGGGATCACTCTCAAACTTCGGCAAGGTCGCCTTTGCTCTCCAGCCAAGACTTGCGATCGGTGGCGCGCTTCTTGGCGAGCAGCATGTCCATGATCTGGTGGGTGCCGTCACCGGCCTCGGTGGTGAGCTGAACGAGCCGCCGTGTGGCCGGGTCTATGGTGGTCTCTCGCAGCTGCAGCGGGTTCATCTCACCGAGGCCCTTGAAACGCTGCACGCTGACCCGCCCCTTGCGCTTCTCCGCAGCGATACGGTCGAGCGTGCCCTTTTTCTCGTCGTCGTCGAGGGCATAGAAAACCTCCTTGCCGATGTCGATGCGGTAGAGCGGCGGCATGGCGACGTAGACGTGCCCCTGCTCCACCAGCGCCGTGAAATGGCGCATGAACAGCGCGCACAGCAACGCACCGATGTGCGCGCCGTCGGAGTCGGCATCGGCAAGGATGCAGATCTTGCCGTAACGCAGCCCCTCGAGATTGTGGCTTCCCGGATCGACGCCGATGGCCACCGAGATGTCGTGGACTTCCTGGGAGCCGAGCACCTCGGCAGGCTCCACCTCCCAGGTGTTCAGAATCTTGCCGCGCAGCGGCATGACGGCCTGAAACTCACGGTCCCGGGCCTGCTTGGCCGACCCGCCCGCCGAATCGCCCTCGACCAGGAAAAGCTCCGTACGCGCCGCGTCCTGGGAGGAGCAGTCGGAGAGCTTTCCCGGCAGCGCCGGGCCGCTCACGACTTTCTTGCGCACCACTTTCTTGCGGCTGCGCAGGCGCTGCTGCGCATTGCGGATGGCGAGCTCGGCAATGCGGTCGCCGGACTCCGGATGCTGGTTGAGCCACAGGCTGAAGGCGTCCTTGGTGACACCCGAAACAAACGCCGCGCATTCCCGGGACGAGAGCCGATCCTTGGTCTGGCCGGTGAACTGAGGGTCGGTGACCTTCACGGAGAGCACGTAGCTCAGGCGCTCCCAAACGTCGTCCGGGGCGAGCTTCACCCCCCGCGGCAGGAGATTGCGAAACTCGCAGTACTCGCGCAGCGCCTCCAGCAACCCGGTGCGAAAACCGTTGAGGTGCGTGCCGCCCTGCGAGGTGGGAATGAGGTTGACGTAGCTCTCCTGCGGCCCCTCGCCGCCCTCCGGCAGCCATACGGCAGCCCAGTCGGCGGCCTCGGCGTTGCCCTCGAAGCTGCCGAGAAACGGCTCCTCGGGGACGCGCGCAAGGCCCTCCAGCGCATCGAGCAGATAATCGGCGAGACCGTCCTCGTAGAACCACTCCTCGCGCTCGCCGCTCGACTCGTCCTCGAAGCGCACCGCCAGGCCCGGGCACAGCACCGCCTTCGCGCGCAGCGCGTGCTTGAGCCTCGGCACGGAGAACTTGGGCGAATCAAAATAGCGCGGATCCGGCCAGAAACGGATCGAGGTGCCGGTGTTGCGCTTGCCGACGCTCCCCACCACCTCGAGATCGCTCTTTTTCTCGCCGCCGGCGAAGGCCATGTTGTATTCCTGTCCGCCGCGCCGGATCCAAACCTCGAGATTCTTGGAGAGCGCGTTCACCACCGACACGCCGACACCGTGCAGCCCGCCGGAAAAACGGTAGTTCTTGTCGGAGAATTTACCGCCCGCGTGCAGCCGCGTGAGGATCAGCTCGACCCCGGTGATGCGCTCTTCCGGATGCACGTCGACCGGCATACCGCGGCCGTTGTCACTGACGCTCAAGCTGCCGTCCTTGTGCAGCGTGACATCGAGCCTGGTCGCGAAACCCGCGATGGCCTCGTCGACACCGTTGTCGATGACCTCGAGCGCGAGATGGTTGGGACGCGCCGTATCGGTGTACATGCCGGGGCGTTTCCGCACCGGCTCGAGGCCCGTCAATACTTCGATGTCGGAAGCGTCGTAGCCTTGATTCATTGCCGGCTAGTTACTGGAAGGGGGTACCTTGGGAACGATCCGGGGTCGCCGCGGGTCGTGCATCACCAGTCGCTCGAGAACGGTGTCGCCGTCGACCGCCCAACCGTTCTCGTCACACACGTAGATTTCCACCAGGGACTTACGATAGCCCATGGCACCGGGGGTGTAGAAATACGTCCAACGCGGCTCTGCCATGCGTGCAAATCGTCCGTCTCTGGTGCCGAAGGCGAACATCTTGACCTCCATTGTCGCGCAACGGATGCCCTCGTAGATGATGTTGCTCGTGCCCGTGGGGGGTTGGATGATGACCGTGTAGCGCAGCACCTCATCGGCGCCCAATGATACGGAGTTGACGTCGATGTAATAGCGGTAGTCGGGATCCCCCGTGTAGGCGCGAAACGGGATGAGATCCCGAGCGCTCGGAAAGTCCGGCAGCGGGATCTGACTTTCCTGCCAGGGCGCGGGCTCCTCGGAGGGCTCACGGATTTCAGCGGGCGTCAGGTCGTCGGGCTTGTTGGGATTGTCGGCACTGTCATCGGTCGCGTGTGCAGCGGCCGTGACCAGCAGCGCCACAGCCAGCGACGCAAGCCAGCAGCGCGGTTTGAAAGAGTGAATCAACGGCAGACGTCGCGGGTCATGCATCGGCGACCAAGTGTAACCCGCATTGCCGGCGACGTGACGTATCCCGAAGACCCGCACCGGTGCTCGGGGCTATCTCACAGATCACTTGAATTTGGATAATAAAAGTATTGATAAACAATAAGATAGTATAATATTTTAATCTTGTTTATCAATCAATGTCCGCCGCCAGCGCAGCCCGCAGCGGCTCGGCGAGCGGATCGCAGCCGAATTGGTAGCGCGGATGGTCGATGCCGATGGCGATCGCTGCGCCGGCTTTGATCGCTCGACACGACGCCTCGTCGAGCTCGAAGCGCAGAAAATGCACCGCGGAGGTTTTCTCCTCGGTGGCACGGTCGAGATCCTCGTCGGCAACCGCCCATACGGGCTCCCCATCGCCGATGCGAATCCACACGCGCTCCTCGATCCCCGTGAGCTCGGCGAGCGCTCTGCGGCGCTCCTGCACATCCGGGTACTCGAGCATGAAGGTCGCCTTGAGATTGCTGCCGTCCGGAATGAGCGGATTGTAGGCGCTCAGCTCCTCCTCGATCCCGTCGGCCTCGAAGATGCGCTCGATGCGCAGCATCTCCTGCACCTGGTATTGAATCGTGCGCCGGTCCTCGAAATACAGCGTTGCATGAGAGCCGATGGTGACCTGCCGGTTCTTCTTGTGTTCGAGGATCTCGGCACGAAAGCGCGCGCGCACCTCGGCGTAGTCCTCGAGGCTGTACAGATCGGCACGTGTCAGCGGTTTCATGGACGTCAGATCCCGTATGCCCTGCGCAGCAGCTTGAACGGCGGCTCGGCCTTCGAGCCGTCGCCGAGCCCGTGCTCGATGTGGCTCGCCGCCAGGACGCAGTCACTCGTGTAGTGGTCGGGCTTCGCGTCGGAGACGCGCTTCGCCACCGGACGCACCAGCTTCATGGCGATGTCGTGGAACTTCTTCTTCACGGCGTAGGTGCCATCGTGGGCCGAGCAACGCTCGATGGCGGTGACGCGGGTATCCGGGACGAGCTCCAGAACCTCCTTGGTCTTCAAGCCGATATTCTGCACCCGCTGGTGACAGGCCACGTGATAGGCGACATGACCGAGAGGCGCGGCGAAGTCGGTGCGCAGCTCTCCCGCCCTGTGACGCAGGATAAGATATTCGAACGGGTCGAATATTGCATCACGCACCTTCGCGACACCGGCATCGTCGGGAAACATGAGCGGCAGCTCCTGCTTGAACATGAGCACGCACGAAGGAATCGGCGCGACGATGTCGAAGCCCTGATCGACGAAATTGGCAAGACGCGGCACGTTGTGCTGGCGGACGCGATCGACCGCTTCGAGATCCCCGAGCTCGAGCTTGGGCATTCCGCAGCAGCGCGCATCGTCACACAGCACCACGAAGATGGCATTGTGCTCGAATACCGCTACCAGGTCCTCGCCGAGGGCAGGCTCGTTGTAGTTTCCGTAGCAGGTACCGAAAAGCACCACCTTGCCGCGCGTCGCCTCCGTCGCTTTGACATCCGTCGTTGCGCTGCGGTGTCCGCGCATGCGCTTTCGCAGCGTGTCGCTGTGGTACTCGGGCACGCGCGCCTTGCGATCCACACCGAGGCTCTTCTCCAGCAGCACGCGCGCCGCCGGCATCCTGATGGCGGCGTTCACTACCGGTGCCGCAACCGGGATGCTGGCGAGAGCGCCGACGGCGTCGGTGGAGCTGAGAATGCGATCCCGGGTGCGCACCTTGCCCTTGCGGTTGGCAAATGCCTTCGCGCGCAGCATCAGGTGTGGAAAGTCCACGTTCCACTCGTGCGGTGGCACGTAGGGACACTTGGTCATGAAGCACATGTCGCACAGATAGCAGTGCTCCACCACCTTCCAGTAATCGGTCTTCGCGACGCCGTCGAGCTCCATCGACTCGGACTCGTCGATGAGATCGAAAAGCGTCGGGAATGCGTGGCACAGATTGAAGCAGCGCCGGCACCCGTGGCAGATGTCGAAGACACGCTCGAGCTCGGCGAACAGGGCCTGCTCGTCGTAAAAATCGCGGCCGCGCCAATCGAGCGGGTGGCGCTTCGGCGCCTCGAGACTGCCTTCCCGGGGTATCTGGTTGCTCACTTCGTCCCTGCCGATACAGACGGGCGGCGCCCCGCTGGGGGCGCCGCCCGATCCGGGGTCCCTGGTCAGCCGTCGAGGCTGTCGAGCGCCTTCTGGAAGCGGTTCGCGTGTGACCGCTCGGCCTTCGCGAGGGTCTCGAACCAGTCGGCGATCTCGTCGAAGCCCTCCTGCCATGCCCGGGTACATGTCGGTGTACTCGTGGGTCTCGCCGGCGATCGCGGCTTTGAGATTGTCGCCGGTGCCGCCGATGGGCAGGCCCGTGGCCGGATCACCGACCGTCTCGAGGTACTCCAGATGGCCGTGGGCGTGGCCGGTCTCGCCCTCGGCGGTGGAACGGAACACGGCGGAGACGTCATTGTAGCCCTCGACATCGGCCTTATTGGCGAAGTAAAGATAACGGCGATTCGCCTGCGACTCGCCTGCGAACGCGTCCTTGAGATTCTGTTCGGTCTTGCTGCCTTTGAGCACCATCACGTGACTCCAAAATTCATGTGGCGGAAGGTTGCGGTCACCGCGCGGCGACCCCCTCGAAACGAATTTAGACTCGGTCTAAAATTTACGTAAAAAGTATATCGGGTGGCCGCAAAGAGTCAACCGCTGCAGGTCGTTACGCGCCTGGCGGCGTTAATTGACCGGCCTGCAGTGCTGCGGTAGCTTAGCGCCCACCTGACGGGGGCAGACGGTGGCACGCAAGAAACAGGAGGTCGATTTCGAGGCCGCCCTGGAAGAGCTCGAAGCGCTCGTCGAGCGCATGGAGGAAGGTGAGCTCAGCCTCGAGGAATCGCTGAAGACGTACGAGCGCGGTATCGCGCTCAGCCGCGCCTGTCAGAAGTCCCTGGATGCCGCCGAACAGCGCATCCAAATCTTGAGCGAGAAGGAAGGTAGCGCCGAAACCCGGGATTTCGAACCCGATGAGGACTAGCCCGCCTCGGAGCAGGCAGCGCCCCGAGCGCATCGACCACCGTCCGACGCCAGCGCCGCTTCCCACGAACTGACATGCAAGCCGATACCGTCGCTGATTACGCGATCGACCTGGGCGGCTACCGTGGGCGCGCCAATCGCGCCCTCGAGGCCTGCCTGCCAGCCGCCGGGCGCGAACCCGCCGGGCTTCACGAGGCCATGCGCTACGCGGTGCTCGACGGCGGCAAACGCGTGCGCGCCACCCTCGTCTACGCCACCGGCGAGGCGGTCGGCGCCGAACCGGCGCTGCTCGACGCGCCCGCCTGCGCCGTGGAGCTCATTCACGCCTACTCGCTGGTTCACGATGATCTGCCGGCGATGGACAACGACGACCTGCGGCGCGGCAAGCCCACCTGCCACCGTGCCTTCGGCGAAGCCACCGCGCTGCTCGCCGGCGACGCGCTTCAAACCCTTGCCTTCGAGGTTCTGGCCGAGGGCGCGGGCGGTGCGCCGCGCGGCATGGAGATGGTGAGCACGCTGGCGCGCGCCAGCGGCTCACTCGGCATGGCCGGCGGCCAGGCCATCGACCTCGCCGCGGTCGGGCGCGCGCTCAGCCTCGACGCGCTCGAGGATATGCACCGTCGCAAGACCGGAGCGCTGATTCGCGCCAGCGTGCGGCTCGGCGCTCTGTGCGCGAGCGGCGTGAGCGCGGCGCAGCTCGAGCAGCTCGACGGCTACGCCGCCTGCATCGGCCTCGCCTTCCAGGTGCGCGACGACATCCTCGACGTGGAGGCCGATACCGAGACGCTGGGCAAAACCCAGGGCGCCGACATCGCTCTCGACAAGCCAACCTATCCGTCGCTGCTGGGACTCGATGCGGCCAAGAAAAAAGCGCGCGAGCTGCACGAACGCGCCATCGCCGAGCTCGCCGACTTCGATGCGCGGGCCGATGCATTGCGGGGCCTCTCGGCCTTCATCGTCAACCGCCCCAGCTGAGCGCGGCCGGGGCCGCGGCCCCAAATTGGCGTTGATCGGGCCATAGCGGGTACCATGGCGCGCTATGAAAGCACCCGGGAAAGCGCTTCCCTTCGTGCGTGAGCGAGCTCGTCAACGACGAGCGAATGAGCCGAGGATGATATGCCCATGAATCCAACGACCGTTGCCGTTGCCGATGTCGAAGAGACCCGCGGCATGGAAGACGTTCAGTCGCGCGCCGACACGCGCCGTATCCCCATCGACAAAGTGGGTATCAAGGGCATTCGCCACCCGGTGCGGGTGCGCGATCGAAGCGGCGGCGAGCAGCACACCATCGCCACCTTCGACATGTTCGTCACCCTTCCCCACGACTTCAAAGGCACCCATATGTCGCGGTTCGTCGAGGTGCTCAACAACCACGAGTACGAGATTACCGTGCAGTCCTTCCGGGTCATGCTCAGCGAAATGACGACCCTGCTCGAAGCGCAGTCCGGCTTCATTCAGATGACCTTCCCGTACTTCATCGAGAAGGCCGCGCCGGTGAGCGGCGTGAGGAGCCTCATGGACTACGAGGTGACCCTCACCGGCACCGTCGACGACGACGGCCCGGTGATGCGCGTGAAAGTGGTGGTGCCGGTGACGAGCCTCTGCCCGTGCTCCAAGGCGATCTCCGATTACGGCGCCCACAATCAGCGTTCTCACGTCACCGTGGAGGCCCGCACCGACGTTTTCGTATGGGTCGAGGAGCTCATCGACATCGTCGAGTCCGAGGCGTCCTGCGAGCTCTACGGCCTGCTCAAGCGGCCCGACGAGAAGTACGTCACCGAGCGGGCCTACGACAATCCCAAATTCGTCGAGGACGTGGTGCGCGACGTAGCGCAGCGGCTGAACGAGGACGAGCGCATTCTCGCCTACACGGTCGAGTCGGAGAACTTCGAGTCGATCCACAACCATTCCGCGTACGCACGGGTCGAGGTCGACAAGCGCGATCAAGACGCCTGAAGCGCGCCACCGCGCTCACAGAAACAGGGTCAGCACCCCCGTGTAGCCGTACAGGCGGTCGTGGGCGATCTCGCCGTTGCCGAAGAATCCCACCAGAGGAACGTCACCGAGGGCGTCACGGATACGCGTGAGCTCCTCGGAGTTCGCACCGAACAGGTTCGGCCCGCGCGCGAGACACGTGTAGTAGACACCGCCCCGCGGTGCACCGCCGGCGGCTTTCTCGATCTCGGCGAGCATGCGTGTCATGTCCTCGCTGGCAGCCTCGGCGTCGCGGCGGCAGAACATCAGCCGATCGCCCTCTTCCACGCGCGCGGCGACGGCCAGCGCGCGGCTCTGCTCATCGATGCCGGCGAGATTGCGCACCAGGTAGTCGCCGGTGTCCGAGCCCTTCACGGGCAGACCCGCGAACACCCGGGCGCCGAGCCGCGCGGGATCGGCGGCGAGCGCCTCGCCGATGTCGGCGTAGAGGACATCCAGCGCCGCAAGGCCATCGAGCTCGAACAGGACATTGCCCCGGCAACGCGTGATGGCGCGGCGCGGGCCGATGGGCGTGCATCCCTGGGTGAGGCGCGTGGCCACCCTGACATCGGGGGCGAAAAGCACCCCGGACAGCCCTCCGCAGGTGACGCCGTCGGCGAGCTGGGGATGAGCGCCGCGCGAGCTGGTCAGCCCACCGACCAGGTAGCCGCCGTCCATGCGTGCGCAAAGCGCCGGGATCAGGCTGTCGAGCTGCGCGTTGTGGGGGTCGGCGTGCACCACCGCGAAGCGCGCCCCGCTGCGCTCGCACCAGTCGCCGTGAGCGGCCTCGAAGCCGCGCAGATCGTCGACGATTGCGGGGAACACGCGGAACCCGTGCGCCGGAAAGCGGCCCACGAGCACGCCGAGGGCGGCCTCGCCGAAATACTCGACACCGCCGGCACAGATACCGACACCGACGCTGCCCACCCAGTGCTCGACGCCGGTGGCTTCGCGCAGACGCGCCTCGATGTCGCCCAGGTGCAGCGCGAAGGCGTCGCTGGCGTACACGAAACCCAGGTTGGCGCCGTCGCAAGCGCCGAGGGAGGCGAGACACGCGTCGGTTGCGACCCGCCAGTCGGAGTGGGCGGCATGGGCGGCGCGCATGGAGTTCTCGACCATGCCGGCATCGTAGCGCCGTGGGACGCTGGCCGGTAGCGCGAGCGGCTCAGCCCATGTGAATCAGAATCAGCACCACGCCGCCGAGCACGGCGGACACCACCAGGCCGGCGGCCAGGCTGCCGAGCAGGCAGTGCCAGAGGCCGTTCACGACCACCTGCGTGGTCCTTTGTGAGGTCATCTCGTTTCCCATGGTCACCGCCGCCAGGCGCCCACCGCCCGGCGGTGGCGACGCGTGCTCCCGGGTGTCATTGAACGCGCCGCCGCGGGATCCGGGCGGGCACGGCCGGACAACTTCCGGGCGCAATTCTGGCGAAATCATGGAAATCGGGCCGTCGGGCTTTCAGCCTGTCAGGATTGCAGTAAATTTGTCCGTAGCAGCTTCTAATACTGTAGTACGTCCTTTTTCAGGCTTCCTTGAGCGCTCGGAGCCGGCCAGCTACCCGGGGAGAGACATGGGCAGAAAAATCGCTATCGTCGAGGACGAAGAGGCCATTCGGGAGAACTACGCGACGGCGTTCCGCCGCCAGGGCTACGACGTGCGCACCTACGTGGATCGACCGGGAGCGCTGGAGGCCTTCGAGGAGCGCTTGCCGGACCTGGCCATCGTCGATGTCGGGCTCGGCGACGAGGCCGAGGGCGGATTCGAGCTGTGCCGTCAGCTGCGCGGCATCTCCGCAAGCCTGCCGATCATCTTCCTGACGGCCCGCGACAGCGACCTGGACACCATCTCCGGGCTGCGCCTCGGTGCCGACGACTACCTCAGCAAGACCGTCAGCCTGCCGCACCTGCTGGCGCGGGTGGCGGCCCTGCTGCGGCGCGTGGAGGCGCTGAAATCGCCTCCCGACGCGGCCCAGGTGCTCGAGCGGGGACACCTGGAGCTCGACCTGGATCGCATGTCGAGCGCCTGGCGCGGCACGCCGGTGCCGCTCACCGTCACCGAGTTCTGGATCGTGCACGCCCTGGTGCGGTTCCCGGGCCACGTGAAAACCCGCGACCAGCTCATGCAGGAGGCCAACGTGGTCGTCGACGACAGCACCATCACCTCACATATCAAGCGGGTGCGCCGCAAATTTCAGGCCATCGACCCTGAATTCGACTGCATCGACACGGTCTACGCCATGGGTTACCGCTGGACCTGCGCGGCCTAGCGCCGCCGTGCAGCCGATGGGGGCGCCGGCCTGAAACTCACGATCCGCACCAAGGTGCTTCTGGTCGCAGCGCTGCTGCTGGCCATCCCCTACGTCGGCTACCAGTTCGTGCGCGAGATGGAAAACCACCTGCGCGACGGCCTCGAGCAATCCGTCCTCGGCGCCGCCCAGGCCCTGGCAGGCGCGCTGCACGACCGCGCGGATCTGATTGCGCAGCCGCCCTCGGGCGCCCTGGGCGCCCCGGGACTGCGCGACATCTACGCCCATCCGCTGCCCTTCGACATGCAGATCGACGGCTACCAGGAGGATTGGGGCGCGCACCTGGAGCAGCTCGAGCCCCTCGGCGCAGACCAGGGAGCCGACGCCCAGGCGCGCTTCGTGGCCGGCAAGCGCGGCACCTATCTGTACCTGCTGGTGACGGTGCGCGACGCGCGCATCGTCTACCGCGGCCTGGAAGTGAGCGCACGGCCGGCGAGCGACTATGTCAAGGTGCTCACCACGGGCGGTGGCGAGGCGCCGCGCGCGTTCTACTTCCACACCATCTCACCGGGGTGGGTGCCGGTCTACCGGACCACCGGCGCCCGCGCCGTCGAGCCGTCGCGGCTGCGCCAGGAAAGCCGTATCCGCGCCGAGTGGCGTGAGACCGCGGACGGCTACGTGGTCGAGGCGCGCGTGCCGATGGCGCTGCTCGGCGATCGCCTCGGCATCGAGGTCGGCGACGTGGACGACCCGCAGGCACGCGGCGGACCCCTGCGGCTATCCACCTCGGGCGCCGGGCCTCTCGCAGAGCCCGGCCACCTGGTGCTGCCTTCCGAAGGCATCGAGGCGCTCATCAAGAGCCTCGGCCGCACCCCCGGGCGGCGCATCTGGGTCGTGGATGCCGCGCAGCGCGTGCTCGCGCGCGGCGGCAGCCTCGAGCGCGAAGGCGAGCCGACCCCGATCAATCCCCTGTTCGGACTCGTGTTGCGGCCGCCGCCGGCGGAGATGTTCGAGGAGCAGCCGATCCTGGCACGCTTCGACGGCCCGGAGGTCAGCGCCGCGCTGGCCGGGCGCGCCACCAGCCACTGGCGCAGCACCCGCCACCCCGACACCTACGTGGTCTCCGCGGCGCACCCCATTTGGAACGATGCCAGCGTCGTCGGCGCGGTGGTCGCCGAGGAAACGACCCTCGGCATCCAGACAGTGCGCCGGCAGGCGCTCGCCAACCTGTTCAATACGACCCTCGTGGTGTGCTTGTTCGGTGCGCTCGTGCTGCTCGCCTTTGCCACCCGCATCAGCGTGCGGCTGAGGCGGCTGCGCGACGAAGCCGCCGCCGCCATCGATCCTCACGGCCGCGTCGTCGGCGCCCTCAGCGCGTCCCGGGCCGGCGACGAGATCGGTGACCTGGCGCGCGACTTCTCCGCCATGATGGCGCGCCTGCGCGAGTACAACCACTACCTGGAGCAGCTCGCCAGGCGGCTCTCCCACGAGCTCAGAACCCCGATCACCGTGGTGCGCTCATCGCTCGAGGCCATGGAGCTCGACCATGAGGCCGGTGACCCGAGCGCCTACCTCGGCCGTGCCCGCGACGGCCTTCGGCGTCTCGATGCCATCATCTCGCGCATGAGCGAGGCCACACGCCTCGAGCAGGCGCTGCAGGAAGCGGAGCCGGAGCGCTTCGATCTCGGCGAGGTGGTGGCCGCATCGGTGGAGTCCTACCGCACGGTCTGGCCGGGCCAGGCGTTTGCCTGCCGCGCCCCGGCGCAGCCGTGCCCGCTGCTCGGCATGCCCGACCTGGTGGTGCAGATGCTCGACAAGCTGGTGGCCAACGCCGTGGACTTCTGCACGCCGAACAGCACCATCGACGTCTGCGTGGCTCGCAGCGGCGACGCCGTCGTGCTCGAGGTGTGCAACGAGGGGCCGCCCCTGCCGGAAGCGATGTCCGACAGGCTGTTCCAGTCGATGGTTTCCATTCGCGAGGACAAAGGCCACGATATCCCGCATCTCGGGCTCGGCCTCTACATCGTGCGCCTCATCGCAGAGGCCCACGATGCACGCGCGCGCGCGCTCGACCGCGCGGACGGCAAGGGCGTGTGCATGCAGATCACCTTCCCTGCCTGCACCCAAGCCTAGCCGTCGGTGTCCGCCCGCTTACCAGACTCCCACAAGGCATCCATCTCTTCGAGGCTCGCATCCTCGAGCGCCCTGCCCTGGGCGCGGATTCCGGACTCGACGAAACGGAAGCGCTGGTCGAATTTTGCGTTGGCAGCACGCAGCGCGCTGTCCGCTTCCACGCCCAGGTGGCGCGCGAGATTGACGCAGCTGAACAGCAAATCGCCGAGCTCCTCCACAGCCCTTTCGTGCCCGGCGCCATGGCTTAGCGCGGCCTCGAGCTCGTCCAGCTCCTCGCGCAGCTTCGGCAGAACCTCTTGCGCATTACCCCAGTCGAACCCGCACGAGGCGGCGGCGCGCTGCAGCTGCGCGGCGTGCTCGAGCGCCGGGCGCCCGCCGCGCACGCCGTCGAGCACGCTTTGACCGGTCTCGCGCGCCCTGGACGCGCGCTCGGCCCTCTTGTGCGCCTCCCAGGCGCGGGATTGCTCCTCGGCCGAGCCGATGCGCTCGTCACCGAAAACGTGGGGATGGCGCCGCTCCATCTTGTCGCTGATGGCGTCGGCCACGTCGCCGAAGTCGAAAGCGCCCTGCTCCTCGGCCATGCGCGCGTGAAACACCACCTGGAAGAGCAAATCGCCGAGCTCCTCGCGCAGCCAACGCATATCGTTTGCAGCGATGGCATCGGCCACCTCGTAGGCCTCCTCGATGGTGTACGGAGCGATGCTCGCGAAGTTCTGCTCGCGATCCCACGGGCATCCGTCGACGGGATCTCTCAGCGCAGCCATGATCCTGAGCAGTCGTTCGATCGACGTCACCGTTCGTCACCTTCCAATACCCGCGGGGCGGCGTTCATCGAGGAACCGCATTCTACCAAGCGGCCGCGCCTCGACACGCCCCATTCCC
>JABAHR010001206.1_pt4 | contig 46450 bp, 41 predicted proteins | sample 7062101 | NCBI WGS metagenome assembly JABAHR01 (sample SAMN14534553, study PRJNA622989) | marine sediment metagenome | biome: marine biome [ENVO:00000428]; feature: marine pelagic biome [ENVO:01000023]; material: deep marine sediment [ENVO:00002113] | place: India: Gulf of Kutch | collected...
TCGGTCGAGACCTCACCCGCGCTGACTTCGGCGACGATTTGCTGCGCCAGCACGTCCAGCGGCCCCGGCGGTACCGCGATGGTGTCCAGCGCCCCCTCGGATATCGCGCTCAACAGCGCCACGCACTCGACCAGATCGTCACGGCTGAGCGGGAACAGCCGGCCGCGGGGCGTCTCCCCGACCCGATGCCCGGAACGACCGACGCGCTGCAGAAACGCGGAAATGCTGCCGGGCGAACCCAGTTGGCAGACCAGGTCCACATGCCCAATGTCGATGCCAAGCTCCAGGGAGGCCGTCGCTACCAGCGCCCGCAAGCGACCCTCTTTCAATGCCTGCTCTGCCTCCAGGCGGTGTTCCCGCGACAGGCTGCCGTGATGAGCGGTCACCGCCTCCTCACCAAGACGCTCGGTGAGGTGCTTGGCCAGGCGCTCGGCCAGGCGCCGGGTGTTCACGAATATCAAGGTGGTGCCATGTGCGGTGACCAGCTCTTCGAGCCGGTCATACACCTCATTCCAGACCTCGTTCGACATGACCGCAGTGAGCGGCGAGGCGGTGAGCTCCAGCTGCAAGTCCCAGTTGCGGCGGTGCCCCACGTCCACGATCGCGCATTCCTCGCCACCGGTAAGGAAATCAGCGATCCGTTCCAGCGGTTTCTGTGTCGCGGACAAACCGATGCGCGCAGGCCTGCTGCGGCACAGCGCATCGAGGCGCGCCATCGACAGCGCCAGGTGGCTGCCGCGCTTGCCGCCGGCGACGGCATGGATCTCGTCCACGATGACCGTGCGCGTGTCCGCCAGCATGTGGCGACCGGACGCCGAGGTCAGCAGCAGGTACAGTGATTCCGGTGTGGTGACGAGAATCTGGGGCGGGCGTCGCCGCATCTTTTCACGTTCGCCGGGCGGGGTGTCACCGGTCCGCACCATGGCCCGGATGCCCGATCCGGGCTCGCCCGCGGCCGCGAGGCGGGCCTCGATGCCAGCCAGCGGATCCTGCAGGTTGCGCTCGATGTCGTTGGACAGCGCTTTCAGCGGCGAGACATACACGGTGTGGACCCGATCGGGCAGCGGCCCGTGGCGACTGAGCGCCACCAGCTCATCGATGGCACACAGGAACGCGGCGAGCGTCTTGCCGCTGCCGGTGGGCGCCGCGACCAGGACGTTGTGACCCTTGCCGATGCGCTTCCACGCCTCGGACTGGACCGGCGTCGGGCCCGGGAAGGTCTCCAGGAACCAGCCTGCCACCACGGGATGCGTGATCAGGTCCGGGAGTTGGTTGCTGTCGGTGCGCTCAGGCATGTTCCGATTNNCTCTCAAACCGTGAGAATCGCCGCCCACGATCAGCGCGCCGGCCATTCGGCCACCTCCCAGTCCGCCCGATACAGCCGCCAGGCGCCATCGTGGCGGCGCCATTCGGTGACGACGCGATACAACTGGCCGCGTTCGGGTATGAGCCCCTGCCCACCCGTCACCAACACGTGGAAATTCGCCCGCGCCGCGCTGGCGGTGAGGGGTTCGACGCGGATCGGCATGAGCTGCGCCTGCAAACGCTGATGGCGGTTCCACTGGATCACCATGAAGCGGCGGAAATCCAGGCGCGACATGCTCTGCGACTGGCCGCTGAACTGCGGGTGCACCATGGCCATGAAATCGGAACGCTGGCCGCGCTCGCCATATTCTTCCATGGCGGTGATGGCGCCGATGATTTGCTGCTCTACGCTGCGCTCGTCGCTGCAAGCCACGAGCAGTAGCGCGCTCGCCAGCGCCCACTGAGCCGCCTTCATCACTCCTCGGCGAGATACCTTTCCAGCAAGTGGGAAGACACCACGATCAGGTCGTGCTCCGTGACCAGCCCCACGAGCTTGTCGTTCTCGACCACCGGCAGGCAGGCCAGTTGCGCCTCGCGCATCAGGCGGATCGCGTCGACCGTGCTGGTTTCCGGGGTGACCGTGATCGGATTCGGATTCATGATCTCGGCGACCGTCACCTTGTGATCACCGCCGACCCGCCCGGTCGCCACCAACCGCAGCAACGATCGGTGCGACACCAGCCCCACCAGCCGGCCATCGTCATCCTCCACCGGCACGTGGCGGACATGCCGCCAGTCCATCAGGGAAGCGGCAAAGTCGACGATATCTCCCGGCCGCACCGTGAACAGGTCCGTGGCCATGAATTGTGACACGAGACGGTAACTCTCGCGCCAGTCCAGTTCTTCGCAGAAATCTGCCAGGGTCCATTGTGCGACCGGAATGCCACGCGATTGCTGCTCCACCATGCTGCTGACCAGGCATCGAAGGCGTTGGTCGAGGGTGCCCCGGTCCCGCATGTTGTGCAGCGACTCGAGCGCCCAGCGCGCGCCGGTGCGCCGCATCGTCACGCGTTCCTGAACCACGCCCAGATAACGCTCAATGTCGTCCTCATCGATCGCAGCTTCCTGCAGCCCCTCCCGCGCCAGCGGCAGCAACTGCCCGAGGATCAGTTCCCTGGCGGGCAGATGGGCATCTTCGAACCAGTTCAGCTGGGCCCGGATGCCGTCCCGGGCGGCGGCGAGGAAGTTTGCCTTCACATCGTCGAAGTTGAGATGCTTGCGGATGTCCTCGTAGGCGTGGGCCATCCCGTTCATCATGCCGAAGAAGAACGCCGCATTGGCCACCTCATCGATCACCGTGGGCCCTGAGGGCATCACCCGGTTTTCGATGCGCAGGTGCGGAACACCGTCGCTAACGCCGTAGCAGGCTCGGTTCCAGCGGTACACGGTGCCGTTGTGCAGGCGCAGTGCATTCAGCCGCGGGGCCTCGCCGCGCGCCACCATTCCGAGCGGGTCCTCCTCGGTCTCGGTGGTGAGAATGACACGGAACCGCGCGATGTCTTCCTTGAAAATTTCCACCACCGACTCGTTGATCCAGTGGTCACCGAAGTGCACGCGGGGCTTGAGCCCCCGGGCTTGGTGCACCTCCGAGCGGGCGTCGATGGAATACTCGAATACCGCGATACGGCTCTCATGCCACAGGCGTTTACCCCACATGATCGGCGAGTTGACCGCAGTGGCCAGCAATGGCCCGGTCACCGCCTGTGCGATGTTGTAGAGCCGCGCGAACTCGTCGGGATCGGTCTGGAAATGGACCTGGAAACTGGTGTTGCAGGCCTCGAGCATGACGTTGTCGTGCTTGACCGTCAATTGATCGATGCCGTTGATGGTGAACTGGAAATCTTCGCCCCTGAGCGCGAGCAGCGCATCGTTGAGCGCCTTGTACCGGACCGTGGGCACCATCGAGTCCAGCCCGAGGTTTTCCTTCGACAGGGTGGGCAGAATGCCGACCAGCACGATATCGCAACCCGCTTCCTTGGCCGACTCGCGCGAGATGCGGTAGATCTCCTGCGCTTCCTCCTCCATGAGGCGCAAGGCATTGCCGGTCATCGCCCGCACCGCCAGGTTGGCCTCCATGTTGAACAGCCCGATTTCGTGCGTGAAGCGGTCGTCCTCGATGGCCTCCAGGATGTCCAGCACGCGTCGCGCCGGCTTATGGGCGCGGTTGATGATGAACATTTCCTGCTCCGCGCCGATTCGCCGTTTGCCGGACTCGATCATGCCGCGCTCGAGCATCAACTCGAGCGCCTGGACTTCGTCCAGCAGCGATTTCATGAATTCCTGGGTTTTAGCCTCGTCGACGAGCTGGCTGACGTTCTGTTCGCCCATGAGTACAGCCCTGGCTGGGAAGGCCCGCTCATGATAAACAGTGGTCGTGCACCCGGCAAACCCGTGGCGTCACCCGCGCGGGCATTAGTCGGCGCGGCCGACTTGTCTGCGCCGGGTGAGTATGGTGCAATTCGGGTACGTCGCGCTTGCCCCGAACCCGTTCGATGAACCTCGCATGATGAATAAACCTTGGCTACAGAGTTATCCGCCTGGTGTGCCCGAGCACATCGATCTGGGCCAATATCACTCGCTGCTGGAGATCCTTGACGAAAGCTGTGCGAAGTATCGTGAACGCATCGCGTTCACCTGCATGGGCTCCGATCTGACCTATTTCGATCTCGACCGCATGAGCCGCAATTTCGCCGCCGTGCTGCAGGACAAGGGCCTCAGACCCGGCGACCGCGTCGCCATCATGATGCCCAATATCCTGCAGTATCCCATCGCCATCTGGGGCATTCTGCGGGCCGGCCTGACGGTGGTGAACACCAACCCGATGTATACCGCGCGGGAATTACGCCACCAACTGGTTGACGCCGGCGTGCGCGCGATCGTGGTGGTGGAGAATTTCGCCCACGTGCTCGAACAGGTGCGCGACGAGGTACCCGTGGAGCATGTGTTCACTACCGGAGTGGGCGATATGCTCGCTCCGCTCAAGGGCACCCTGGTCAACTTCCTGTTGCGCCACGTGCGCAAGGCCATTCCCGCCTGGGACCTGCCAGGCGCGGAACGTTTCCGGGCTGCGCTCGCGAACGGCGAGCAACTGTCGTTCACCACCCCGATCGTTGGGCCCGAGGACATTGCCTTTCTGCAATACACCGGCGGCACCACCGGGGTGGCGAAAGGCGCCATGCTCACCCACCGTAACCTGGTCGCCAACCTGCTGCAGTCGCGCGCGTGGCTGACCGAGCTGGAATCCGGCCACGAACTGATCGTGACCGCCCTGCCCCTCTACCATATCTTCGCACTGACGGCCAATTGCCTGGTCTTCATGCTGGAGGGCGGGCGCAACCTGCTGATCACCGACCCGCGCAACTCCCGGGCCTTCGTCAAGGAATTGTCCCGCTATCCGTTCACCGGCCTGACCGGCGTGAACACCATGTTCAACAACCTGCTGAACACCGAAGGTTTCGCGGAGCTCGACTTTTCCCAGCTGAAACTGACGCTGGCGGGCGGCATGGCCTTGCAACGTGCCGTTGCAGACCAGTGGAAGGCGGTCACCGGCGCTCCCATCATCGAGGCCTACGGCCTCACTGAAACATCACCGGCCGCCTGCATCAACCCCATGACGCTCAAGGAGTACAACGGCTACATCGGCCTCCCCATCCCCTCCACCGAATGCGCGATCATGGATTCCAAGGGCGAGCCCCTGCCCGCCGGGGAAATCGGCGAACTGTGCATCCGTGGCCCTCAGGTCATGAAGGGGTACTGGCACCGGCCCGAGGACACCGCCGAAGTGCTGGAGCCCGATGGCTGGCTGCATACCGGTGACATCGCCACGATGACCCCCGATGGCTACTTCAAGATCGTGGATCGCAAGAAAGACATGATCATCGTGTCGGGCTTCAACGTGTTCCCGAATGAGATCGAGGATGTCGTCGTCCAGCATCCCAAGGTGCTGGAAGCGGCGGTGATCGGTGTGCCGGATGACCGCTCGGGGGAGGCCGTCAAACTGTGCGTGGTGAAGCGCGAGGAGTCGTTGTCCGAAGAGGAACTGCGTGCCTTCTGCCGGGAAAACCTCACCGGGTACAAGCGGCCCAAGCTGATCGAGTTTTTCGACGAGCTGCCTAAAAGCAACGTGGGCAAGATACTGCGCAAGGACCTGCGTGCTGCGCACGCGGCCTGAGGGAGCTCAGCGTCGCTTCCGGCCGAGCGCGAGGGCGCGGGTGATCTTGTCCGCCCCGTGGCGCTCGGCGATCGCATCCGTGAGCCGATCGATCGGTCCCTGGGCCGTCTCCGGCTGCTCCAGTCCACTGACTCCAACACCAAGCAGGCGAACCGGGGTATTGGCGTGTGTCGCCAGCCAGGTGTCCAGCAAGGCGCTGGCCAGCCGGTAAATCGTACGCGTGCTGGCCGAGGGAAAGCGCAGGCTGCGCCTGCGGGTCTCCGTGTGAAAGTGCCGATCCCGGATCTTGATCTGCACCGTCCGCGCCGCCAGCGCTTTGCCCCGCAGGCGTCGTGCCACGTCCTCGGCCTGCCCTTGCAGTATCGCGTGCAGCTCCCGCGGGTCGGTAATGTCGGTGTCGAAGGTCATCTCCTGACTGATCGACTTGTCCGCCCGCTCCGGCGTGACCGCCCGCTCATCCTCTCCCCGCGCCAGACGCAGGAAATGATCGGCCTGTCGGCCGAGAACACCCTGCAGCAGGCTGGCGTCGGCGACGCGCAATTGCCCGATCGTCAGGATGCCGATGGCCTGCAGGCGGGCCGCGGTCTTGCGCCCCACGCCCCACAGCCGCGCCACCGGCATCGGGTCCAGGAACGACGCGACGCGCTCCGGAGCGATGCAGACGAACCCGCGTGGTTTGCCGACCTCGGATGCCAGCTTGGCGAGCAACTTGTTGTGCGCCATGCCGACCGATGCCGGCAGCCCGGTTTCCGCCTCGATTCGATCCCTGAGCAGGCGCCCCGTGTCCTCCAGCGTTCCGAACAGCCTGAGACTGGCGCTGACGTCGAGAAAAGCCTCGTCGAGCGACAGGCCCTCTACCCATGGGGTGAACTCTCGGAAGATGGCGAAGATCGTCGCCGACACCTCGCGGTATACCGGTAATCGGGGCCGCAGAAAGATGCCGTCCGGACACAGGCGCCGGGCGCGTTGTGCGGGCATGGCGGAGAACACGCCGAAGGCGCGTGCCTCGTAACTGGCCGCCGCCACGACCCCGCGCGGGCCGGTGCCTCCCACGATGACGGGTTGCCCGCGGTAGGCGGGCTCGTCACGCTGCTCCACGGAGGCATAGAACGCATCCATGTCGACGTGGATGATGGCGCGCAGCGGTTTCGCAGGCATGCCCGGCTTGCCGATCGTGTCGAGGAGGCTTCATTATAGGCCCGCGATGGCGCGAAACCCGAACGCACTGCTGGCCGCCCAGTTCCCGGTCATGGACACCATGGTCTATGCCAACCATGCCGCCATCGCGCCCTGGCCCCGCGCCACTGCCGAGGCGGTGGCCGCCTTCGCCGAGGAAAATCTCGTCCGCGCCTCGCTGGGCTACCGCGACTGGCTGGATCGGGAGACGCGGCTGCGACAGCTGGCCGCGGAGCTCATGAACGCCGGATCGGGCGATGACATCGCGTTGCTGAAGAACACCTCCGAGGGCATCAACCTGGTGGCCAATGGCGTGGATTGGCGCGCGGGTGACAACCTGGTGCTGCCAACCGGTGAATTCGCCAGCAACGACATGCCCTGGGCGGCCCTGGAACGCCTGGGCGTGACGGCCCGCCACGTGGACATCCGCGCGGCCGTGGATCCGGAGCAGGCCCTCATCGAGGCCATGAACGAGCGCACCCGGTTGTTGACGGTCAGTTCGGTACAGTGGTCTGACGGTTTTCGCCTGCGCCTGGACGTGCTGGGCGAAGCCTGTCGATCTGCCGGGGTGGTGTTCTTCGTCGATGCCATTCAGGAATTCGGTGCCCTGCCGATGGACGTCACGGCATGCCATATCGACTGCCTGGCCGCAGGCGCGCACAAGTGGCAACTCGGGCCCGAGGGCATCGGCGTGTTCTACTGCAGTCCGCAGATGCGCGAATCGCTCCGGTTGAGCCAGTTCGGCTGGCACCAATTGGACCATCCGTATTGGTTCGACCGCCCGGACCGGCAACCGTCGAGCAGCGCCAGGCGGTTCGAAGCCGGCAGCCCCAATTCGGTGTGCCAGGCAGGCTTGCTCGCTTCCCTCTCCCTGCTTGCGGAGATCGGCATGCACGAGGTGTCCGCGCGAATAACGGCCAATTCAGCCCGCCTGATGGATGCCTTGCCCTCGCTACCCGGCGTGCGGCTGGTCAGCCGGGGCGAGCCGGAGCGGCGCTCAGGCATCGTCAGCTTTCGCGTCGACGGCCGTGCGTCGGGCAAGGTGGTGGCCGATCTGCGACGGCACGACGTGGTCGCGGCCAACCGCGGCGGAGCGGTGCGCCTGTCGCCGCATTTCTACCAGGCAGGGGCACAGCTGGAGCGGCTTCTGGAAGCCGTCGAGCAGGTCGTAACTACTTAAGATTTATTCTTGATAAATACTATAACCTATTGTTATATCACATTGTATGGGTGCGTTTTTCGCCCTTGAGCAAGGTCGCGAGGTGGGATTCGATTACGGTCCTGGCGTGGGCGCCGTCCGACGAATCTGCAAACTGAACGCCGATGCCGGCCTTGCGGTTGCCCTGGGAGCCGGCCGGTGTGATCCAGATGACCTTGCCTGGGATCGGCAAGCGCTCTTCCAGCTCCATCACCGATAACAGCAGGAAGACTTCGTCACCGAGCTTGAATCGCTTGGTGCTCGGAACGAACAGGCCGCCACCTGTAACGAAGGGCATGTAGGCCGCGTACAGCGCCTCCCGGTCCTTGATCGACATGGATAAGATGCCCTGTTGTGCCATTGTGCCCTGTTCCTCCTGAATTCAGGCCGTCAGTTGGGCCCATTTTATCAGCCAATCCTGCAGAAGTAAGTCCTGTCGCACCGGCGTGCGCGCCAGTGCCCGGTAACGGTCCGCCTCGTGCTGCAGGGCACCCAGGGCGCGGGTATCGATGGCCGCGCGGTCCTGCTGCCATTCCCCCGCCTCGGCATCGAGGCAGGCCTTGAAGGCATCGGCAGCCGTGCAGGACAACCAGTACCAGACCAGATCCGTGTCGCTTTCGGCCCCCAGCTCCATGGCGGTCGCAGCGGCCAGCTCAGGGCGCCGCAGCACGGCACGAAGCTGCTGCTGAAGGCGCTGGTAAGGCTCCAGCAACGACTGGGAAATGAACTCCAGACCGCGCAACGGGCTGCCACGTGCGGCCTCCAGTGCCTCGGCTGCCATGGCCGCATCGACACCGGCGGCCTCTGCGAGCCATGCCACCGCCTGCTCTCGGGATGGGGGATGCACGCTGATCGCCTGGCAACGACTGCGGATCGTGACCGGCAGCCGGGCGACATTCTGCGCCACCAGGATGAGGACGGTGTCGCCGGGCGGCTCCTCGAGGTTCTTGAGCAGCGCGTTGGCCGCATTGATGTTCATGGCGTCGGCAGGATCGATAACGGCCACCTTGCGCGGGCTCAGGCCGGCGGTCAGCGACAGGCGCTCGATCAGCGCCCTTACTGCATCCACGGAAATCTGGGTTTTACCCGCCTCCGGGGCCAGCCGGAAGCTGTCGGGATGGGCCCCGCCGGCCCGCAACTGACACGACCGGCACTGGCCGCAGGCGCCGCTCGCGCCCGGCTCAACGCACAACAGCCGAGCGGCCATGGCATCGGCGAGTGCCGACTTGCCCGTGCCGAGCGGTCCCGAAACCAGCAACGCGTGCGCCAGCCGGCCCGCTTCCAGCTGGGTTTCGAATGCCTCCCAGTTCTGTTCCAGCCAGGGCAGCGCGATCATGGCACGTGGCGCTCCAGCACGGCTCGGATCTGACCCCACACGGCATCCCGCTCGAGGCTGGCGTCGATCACGGTAAAGCGCCCGGGGAAGGCCCGCGCCCGTGACAGGTAGGCGTCCCGTACCCGTTGCAAAAAAGCTTCCGATTCGTTTTCGAATCGATCTTCCGAGCCCCGACCCCGCGCGCGTCGCAAACCCTCCTGCACCGGCAGGTCGAGCAACACTGTGACGTCCGGCTGCAAACCCCTGTGCACCACCTTTTCGAGCGCGCCGATGTGCTCCACTGGCAAGCCACGTCCCCCGCCCTGGTAAGCGTAGCTGGCATCGGTAAAGCGGTCGCACAGCACGATGGCGTCGCGCTCCAGTGCGGGCCGAATGACTTCGTCGATGTGTTGCGCGCGGGCCGCAAAGATCAGCAGCAATTCAGTGTGTGGCGACATCTCCGGGTGGTCGCCGTGCAACACCAGGTCGCGGAGCAATTCCGACAGCACGGTGCCGCCCGGTTCCCGCGTGACCACGACCTCGCGTCCGCGCGCCGCCAGCCACGAACGGATGTGATCCAGTTGGGTGCTCTTGCCAGCCCCTTCCCCGCCCTCAAGTGTGATGAATAGGCCGCTCACGGCTTCCTGACCTGTAATGCCCGCACTGCCCGGTTGTGGGCTTCGAGTGTATCCGAAAACACATGTCCGCCGGTGCCGTCCGCGACGAAGAACATGGCGCTCCCTGGCGCCGGCCTGGCCGCCGCCCCCAGCGAAGAGCTTGCCGGCAGGGCGATGGGGGTGGGCGGCAGTCCATGGCGGGTGTAGGTGTTGTAGGGCGTATCGGTTCGCAGGTCGCGGGTGCGGATGTCGCCATCGAACCGCTCGCCGAGGCCGTAAATCACGGTGGGGTCGGTCTCCAGGCGCCAGCCCTGCTGCAGACGCCGCGCGAACACCCCGGCAATGTCGGGGCGCTCGGATTCCTGGCCACTTTCCTTCTCCACGATCGAGGCCAGGATCAGCAATTCATAGGGTGAGTCCAGTGGCACGCCCGGGTCCCGGTCGCGCCAGGCCGCTTCCAGCGCCCGGCGCATCGCCGCGTGGGCCCGGCGCAGGATGTCGAGATCGCTGTCGCCGCGCGTGAACTGATAGGTCTCGGGCAGAAACCAGCCTTCCGGATGGGTGCTTTCGTGGCCCAGGTGCGCCATCAGTTTCCCGTCCCCAAGGGTCTCCAGGCGCTGCAGGAGCACTGCATCGTTGGCCAATGCGGCCTTGAGCTGGCTGAAATTCCAGCCCTCGATGATGGTGAACTGATAGCGGATAACATCGCCACTGCTCAGCAAGCGCAGCAGGTCCGCCGGTCGCAAGCCCGGTGCGAGGGCATACTCGCCGGCGAGAATGGTCACCGGATTGAGGCGCGTGCAGAGCCGCCAGCGCCAGTCGAAGCGGCTGATGCCCCGCTCCTCGAGGGTCGCGAGCACCGCGCGCAGCGAACTGCCACGCGGAACCAGCAGCACCTCTCCCGATGGGGCCAGCGTGAGGGGGGTGCCGAGAAATGCATGGTACTGTCGTGCCAGGCCGATGGCTGCGGCCGCCAGGGCCACCATCACGGCGAGCAGGGCTGCCGCGACGCGAGTCATTGGTTGCTCCAGTCCTGCGCCAGCCACTCCTGTAGGGACCGGGTCACCGGCCCGGGCGGGAAAGTCTGCGTATCGATGCGGCAGACGGGCAGTATGCCCCGCACGGTGCTGGCCAGGAATACCTCGTCGGCCTCCGCAAACATGTCCGGGGTCACGCGACGCAGCTCGCAGCGCTTGGCAAAGGCTTTCAGAATCCGACCGCGCAGAATGCCACGCACACCGCAGCGGTCCATCCGTGGCGTCAGCAGGGTGCCGCTGCTGACCAGGAAGATGTTGGCCGACACCGCGCTGATCACGTAACCCTCGGTATCGAGCAGAATGCCCTCGTGTATGGCCGGGTCGTCCCATTCCATGGAGGCCAATACCTGCTCCAGGCGATTGAGATGTTTGATGCCACCCAGCGCCGGCTGCAAGGCCAGCCGCATACGGCAGATGCGCGCCGCGACCCCGGTCTTCCAGAGCGCTTCGATCCCCTCAGGCCAGGCATGGGCCGAAACGATTCGGTTGACAGCCGTCGATGCCGAAGGTCGATAGCCGCGTGCGCCCGGCCCGCGCGTGAGGCAGATCTTGACGATACAGCGCGATTGGCCATGGCTCACGGTTGTGGCCTCTCGCAACAGCACGGCCTGGTGCGGCATGGGCAGGGCAAGGCGTTGGCAGCCGCTTGCCAGGCGCTGCATGTGGTCCGCCCAATACCGTGGCCGGCCCTGCTCTACCGCTATCGTTTCGAACAGTCCGTCGCCATAGTTCAGCCCCCGGTCGGAGGCTTCCACCACCTGACTGAGTTCACCGTTGACCATGCAATCCAGCATGGGGTCAGGCCAGCGCCGCCAGAAGGCCCTTGGCCTTGGCCTCGGTCTCCGCCACCTCGCGCTGAGCGACGGAGTCGGCCACGATGCCAGCCCCCGTGCGGAACAGGATCTCGCGGTCGGCCAGCAGCATGCTCCGGATCAGGATGTTCAGGTCCATGCGGCCGTCGCGGGACAGGTAGCCCATCGCCCCGGTGTAGAAGCCGCGTCCGGCGCCTTCCAGCTCCGCGATGATTTGCATGCAGCGAATCTTTGGGCAACCCGTGATGGTCCCGCCCGGGAACACCGCACGGATCGCGTCGACGGGGGTCATGTCCTCCCGCAGCACGCCGCGCACATTGGAAACGATGTGATGCACATGCGTGTAGGACTCTACAACCATGAACTCATTCACCTCAATCGAACCGGCATGGCAGACCCGGCCCAGGTCATTCCGCTCGAGATCGATGAGCATGACGTGCTCCGCCCGTTCCTTGGGGTGGGCGAGCAAGTCGCGGGACAGGGCACGATCCGATGCGCGGTCACGTCCACGCGGATAGGTGCCGGCTATCGGTCGGGTCTGCACGCAGCGCGCCCGGGTCTCGACCAGGCGCTCGGGGGAGGAACTGATGAGAAACCGTCCCGCCATGTGTGCGAGACCGGCGAACGGCGCCGGGTTATTGTGTCGCAGCCGGCGATACAATTCGAACGGATCAGCCGCAGCCGCGAAACGACCCCGCCAACCGCGCGAGAGGTTCACCTGGAACACGTCGCCGGCCTCGATGTAGCGTTGAATCCGCTCCACCGCCTCCTCGAACCTTCTGGCAGGCTCCGCATCGAGACAGTCCAGCCCGGGCATGGAAGTCGGCGGCCTGACTTCCATGCCCCAGAGTTCCGCACGCATTTCCTCGACCATCTCACGCGTCTCGGCCACCAGCCAGGCCCGGTTGCCCCCCGGACCCCCGTGGCGAATCACGACCGCGGCCGGGCAACGCTCGGCCATTGCCACCGGTAAGCCATCACGCGCCGCCGGCAGTTCCAGCGTGGGTTCAATCTCGGCCGCCAGCTCATACCCAAGATAGACGAACCAACCGCCACTGAATGGCAGAGCGGCATCCGGTGCATCGGCCGTGGCACACGCCCGGTATCGATCCTCGAGCGCATCCAGAAAGGCTCGGGCATCGCCGGCACCGCTCAGGCGCCCGCCGGGTTCCAGCACCAGGCGTTCGCCACTGCTGCGCAGCAACAGACTGTATTGCCCCAGCGGACCGGCGGTGGCGCTATCGAGCAGGAACGGGTATCGGCGCGGCAGAGCCGCGGCGATACTCAGCAAGTCGGGCGTTTGATCGAGCGGCTGGATGTGCGCTGCTGACACCGTTGGCCGTCAGTCCGCGAACGCACGGAACACCAGCGTGCCGTTGGTACCGCCGAATCCGAAGGAATTCGACATCGCGACCGATAGCGACTGCTCACGGGCGGTGTGTGGCACGTAGTCGAGATCGCAACCGTCATCGGGCTGGTCGAGATTGATGGTCGGGGGCACCACCCCATCCCGGATCGCAAGCAGGCTGAAAATCGCTTCCACGCCACCGGCGGCGCCGAGCAGATGCCCGGTCATCGACTTGGTGGAACTGACCAGCAGGCGATGCGCGTGATCCCCGAAAGTGGCCTTGATGGCGTCCGATTCCGCACGGTCCCCGAGCGGGGTCGAGGTGCCGTGGGCGTTGATGTAATCGATGTCGGTCGGGTTCAGGCCGGCATCCTCGATGGCGATACGCATACACCGCGACGCACCTTCCCCGTCCTCCGGTGGTGCCGTGATGTGGTACGCATCCGCGCTCATGCCGAACCCTACGAGCTCGGCATAGATGCGAGCGCCGCGACGCCGCGCATGTTCGAGCTCTTCCAGCAGCAGCACGCCGGCACCGTTCGACAGCACGAAACCATCCCGGTCCACATCCCAGGGACGGCTCGCCCGCTCCGGTTCGTCGTTGCGGGTCGTCATGGCGCGCGCCGAGACGAACCCACTCATCGCGGTCGGCGAGGTGGCAAATTCCGCGCCACCGGCCACGACCACGTCCGCCTCCCCGTACTGGATCATGCGCATGCCGAAGCCGATGTTGTGGGTCGCCGAGGTACAGGCGGTCACAATCGCGATGTTGGGACCCTTGAAGCCATAACGGATGGACAAATTGCCACCAATCATGTTGACGATGGTGCCGGGAATGAAAAAAGGACTCACCTTGCGCGGTCCGCCCTTCAGGTAGGACTCGGTGGTCGACTCGATGGTGGCGATGCCGCCGATGCCGGCACCCAAGGAACAGCCGACCCGCTCCGGGTCGAGGGCCGCCGACCCATCCTCGAGGCCCGCATCGCGCAGGGCCTGGATGGAGGCGGCCATGCCGAAATGAATGAACTGGTCGTTCTTGCGTGCTTCCTTGGGAGACAGGTAGGCCTCGACATCGAACCCCCGCACCTCGCCTGCGATCTGCGTGCTGAGGTTGGAAGCGTCGAACGAGGTGATCGGACCGATACCGCTGCGGCCGTTACAGACCGCCTCCCAGGCGGTGTCGATATCGCTGCCCACCGGGGACACGATACCCATGCCAGTGATGACGGTGCGTCGAGCGGACAATTTAGAACCTTTCCATACCCGGGAACTGCAGCAGGCCCACTGCTTGTGGAACGAGCGGCGGCCGGCGGATGCCGGCCGCTATGGGTCAGGACCGCACTATGGGTCAGCCGGCGTTTGCCGCCACGTAATCGATGGCCTGCTGAACAGTGGTGATCTTCTCAGCCTCCTCGTCCGGGATCTCGCACTCGAATTCTTCCTCCAGTGCCATGACCAGTTCCACGGTGTCCAGTGAGTCCGCCCCGAGGTCATCGACGAACGACGCGCCGGGGGTCACTTCTTCCTCTTTCACGCCCAGTTGTTCGACGACGATTTTCTGGACGCGCTCTTCAATGCTGCTCATCTTGGCTCGATTCCTTCAAAAGGGAGGGAGGGCCGCAATTTTAGTTAAACTATCGACCGTCTGCCAGTATAAAACCATTCGCCACAGTATGTGACGGCGGTATCCACGGGGCCGGAAACCGCCATTCCCCTGCCGGCCGCGGTTCGTTCATCCCATGTACATTCCGCCATTCACGTGCAGGGTCTGGCCGGTGATATAACCGGCGGACGGCGAGGCGAGGAACACCGTTGCTGCGGCGATATCCGCCACCTCGCCCAGGCGCTGCAACGGAATGTCCCGCAGCAGTGCGTCACGCTGGGTCTCGTCCAGCGCACGCGTCATATCGGTGTCGACAAAGCCGGGCGCGATGACATTGACGGTAATGCCGCGCGAACCGACCTCGCGCGCCAGCGAACGACTGAACCCGATCATGCCCGCCTTGGCGGCCGCGTAGTTGGCCTGCCCCGCGTTACCCATCTCGGCCACGACCGACGAGATATTGATGATGCGCCCGAAACGCGCTTTCATCATCCCTCGCAGGCAAGCCTTGCTGAGCAGATAGACCGAGCGCAGGTCGGTATCGATGACCTCTGTCCAGTCCGATTCGGACATCCGCAGCAACAACTGGTCACGCGTGATGCCGGCGTTGTTCACGAGCACCGTCGGGGCCCCGGCTTCCTCGGTGATCCTGCTCACCGCCCCGGTGATTGCGGCTGGGTCATTGACATTCATCACCAGGCCCTGGCCACCCGCCGCGCTGCCCGCCAAGGCCGTGGTGATCCCGCTGGCACCCTCCGCTGTCGTGGCTGTGCCATACACACGCGCTCCCGTCTGCGCGAGTGCCGCGGCTATCCCGGCGCCGATCCCGCGACTGGCGCCCGTGACCAGCGCCACGCAGCCTTCCAGATTTGCCGTCATCCTGCTTCCTCCTCGCCGAGCAGTGCCGCCAGCGCGGCGTCATCCTGCAAGGCCAACACCTCCACCTCTCGATCGATACGACGATTCAGTCCGGCCAGGACCTTGCCCGGGCCGCACTCCACAAAGCGGGACACGCCGGCCTGAACCAGGAAGCGGATGGTCTCGGTCCAGCGCACGGGCTGCCACAACTGCCGCACCAGGGCGGCGTGAACCGCTTCCTCATCGCTGTAGCTCGCTACATCCGCATTGTGGATTACCGGCACCTCGCCGCTGGCGAAACGGAGCTTCGCCAGGACCGTGCCGAGTTCCTCGGCGGCACCCTTCATGAGCCCACAGTGCGATGGCACGCTGACCGGCAGCGGCAATACCCGTCGCGCACCCGCCGCGGTGGCCGCCGCGCCTGCCCGCTCCACGGCCGCGCGGTGGCCCGCAATCACCACCTGTCCCGGGGCGTTGTAGTTGGCGCAGGAGACCACTTCCGCTCCCGCCGCAGCGCGGCAGATCGCTTCCAGCTGATCGTCGTCCAGACCCAGCACGGCCGCCATCGCCCCTTCCCCTGCCGGACAGGCCTGCTGCATCAGTCGCCCGCGCTCGGCCACGACGGCAACGGCATCGGCGAATGCCAAACGACCGCTGGCCACCAGTGCGCTGTACTCGCCGAGACTGTGTCCCGCCATCCACGCCGGCAGGCTGCCACCGGCCTCGCGCCAAACACGCCAGGTGGCGACGCCGGCGGCGAGCATGGCGGGCTGGGTCGTTTCCGTTCGATTCAGCTGTTCCTCCGGCCCCTGCTGGCATACGGCCCAGAGGTCGTAGCCCAGGACTGCCGAGGCGGCCGCGAATGTCGCCTCGACCATCGGATGCGCGGCCGCCATGCCGGCCATCATGCCCAGCGATTGCGAGCCCTGTCCCGGAAACAGAAACGCAGTGCGCTTCATCATGCGCCGGCGGTTCCCTAGTAACGCACCAGCGCCGCGCCCCAGGTGAACCCACCGCCGAACGCTTCCAGCAGCACGTGATCACCCCGCTTGATGCGCCCGTCCCTGACGGCCTCGTCCAGGGCGAGCGGCACCGAGGCCGCGGATGTATTGCCATGCCGGTCGACGGTCAAAATGACACGCTCCTCCGGCATGCCGAGTTTGCGCGCGGTCGCCGCGATGATGCGCTGATTGGCCTGGTGCGGAATCAGCCAGTCGAGATCCGCTTTCTCCATCCCGTTGGCATCCAGGGTCTCGTCCACGATGCGGCCCAGCGTTCTGACCGCCACCTTGAAGACCTCGTTGCCCTTCATGCGGATACAGATTCCATGGCGCGGTGCGTCGTCCTTGAAGCCCCGGGAAATGCCGACCTCGGTGTTGAGCAGGTCCGCGTACTCGCCGTTGGCATGGATATGCGTGGAGAGAATACCGGGCTGGTCCGAAGCGTCCAGCACCACGGCGCCTGCTCCGTCACCGAACAGCACACAGGTCGCCCGGTCGGTCCAGTCGACCATGCGGGTCAGGGTTTCGGAGCCGATCACCAGCGCCTTGCGTGCATCGCCGGTGCGAATGAACTTGTCGGCCACGCTGAGCGCGTAGATAAAGCCAGAGCATGCCGCGTTGATGTCCATGGCACCCACCTCGCGCAGTCCGAGGCGCTGCTGCAACAGGGCAGCGGTGCTCGGGAACACGAGATCGGGTGTGGTGGTACCGAGCGCGATGAAATCGATATCCTCCGGTTCGACGCCCGCGGCTTCCATGGCGCGCCGGGCCGCCATGAATGCCATGTCGCCCGTGGTTTCATCGTCCGCCGCGACACGCCGCTCGCGAATACCGGTGCGCTCGCGAATCCACTCATCGGTGGTATCGACAATTTTTTCGAGGTCGGCGTTGCTGAGCACCTTCTCGGGCAGGTAACTGCCGGTGCCGATGATTTTCGAGAATTTCACTGTATGCTGTCCGCCCCGTAGCTGCTGATCAATTCGCCGATGTGCATCGGCACCTCACGGCGCGCCTCGCTGCCGGCTTCCCTGAGCGCCTGCAACGTGGCAGGCCGATCGGCACTGCCATGGCTCTTCACGACCACGTTGCGCAGGCCGAGCAATGGCGCACCATTATGCTGCGCGGGATCGTATCGTTCCAGCACGTCACGCACGGCGGGCGCCGCCAGCCAGGCGCCCAGGCGCGCACGGGTCCGCCCCCGCAGCGAACGGCGCAGTTCGGAAAACAGCATGCGGGCCAGGCCCTCGCTGGATTTCAGAATGAGGTTGCCGGCAAAGCCGTCGCACACCGCCACGTCCACGCGCCCGGCGAAAATGTCGTTGCCCTCGATAAAGCCGTGGTAGTTCAACGGCAGTTCCAGCAGGTATTCGTGCGCGGCCTGCACCACCGCGTGGCCCTTGGATTCCTCGTGCCCGACGTTGAGCAACCCGACGGACGGCGGCGCGTCACGCCTGCCGTGCATCACGACCCCCATGATTGCGAACTGGACCAGATGCGACGCATCCACGGCCAGGTTGGCGCCGAGGTCCAGCATGCTGGTGAAGCCATTGGCGGCCGGAATCCGCGACATCAGGGCTGGGCGCCTGATGCCCGGCAGCCGACCCAGCATCTTGACGCCCAGGGCCATGAGCGCCACCGTGCTGCCCGCGCTGACCACGGCATCCGCCGCTCCGCCCCCGACCAACTCCATCGCTCGTCCCAGGCTGCTGGCGGTGCCCGTGCGCAACACCGACACCGGGCGCGCATCCGCTTGCAACGCGCACTCGGAGGGTACGACTCGCAGTCGCGGGGGAAGGCTTGCAGGTAACCACGGTTGCAGATCCGACGGAATCCCGACCAGCGCAATTTCGATGCCCGGGTCTTCGGCCACGGCGTCCAGCGCCGCTCCCACCATGACCTCCGGACCATGGTCGCCGCCATGGGCATCCACCGCAAGCGTGATAGCCGCGCGCTTCATTGCCGTGATCGTGCCCCCGCGCCGCGGCCCAACTGCCGCCAGGAATGGGTCCGGAAGCGCAGGCGCAGCCCGTCGGGCCGGTTATTCGTCTTCGATCTCGACGACCGGCTGATCGATCACCTGGCGGCCCTTGTAGTAGCCCTCAGGCGTCACGTGATGCCGCACGTGGGTCTCACCCGTCGTGGGGTCCGTCGATAGCGTCGGCGGTTTCAGGGCGTCGTGTGAGCGTCGCATGCCGCGCCGTGATGGTGTCTTTCGGCTTTTCTGTACTGCCATGGTCCTGACTCCCGGGTCAACTGGATTCCGATTTCTGCTTCGCCTCGCGAGTGAGCATCGCCCGCAAGCCGGCAAACGGCTTTTGGCGCGGCTCGCTCCGTACCGCCGGTTTGTCACCACCCGATTCATGCACGGTCCAGTCCAGTCCGGGCTTGCGGGGCACCTGCGGCATGTTCAGCAGCAATTCATCCTCAACGATTTGTACCAATTCCAGCCGGCCTTCTACCGCCAGCGTGGGCTCATAATGTTCCGGCAGGCGCTGCTCCTCGGCGGCATCCTGCAGCACCGCAAGCCGGCTGGCGCTGCGGACCCGATGCAGGTAGGTTTCGAAACTTACCTGGCAGGTCAATGGCAATTCCGCCTCCACCGTCAGCAGAACGATGGCGCGCCCCTCACCGTCCGATGAAAACGCCGCGGTGAATCGCGCCTCGCCGCGCGACTCTGCCAGCAGGTCGGCCAATCGCGGCATCCGGTCGAACCCAATGCTGCCGCCGAAGACCCGCTTTCCCTCGGCGGCCTTCCAGGGGTTGATCCAATCCGGAAACTCCCGTGACATGCGGCCCGACTCCCGCGTTACCCGCAACAGTCCTGCATTCCGTCCGGTCGAAGCAGCTGTCACCAACCGGGCGTAAACGCATAATTTTACTACAGTGACGAATTCACAGCCATCGCCAGCTGAACTGATCAGAATCAACCCGCGGCGCTTTTCCACGCGCGCCACGTTGGTCGGCCCCAGGCGGTCGACTATAATCTAGCGACCGGCCTGTCGCCGGGCACCCGACGATTGATTCTTTGGAGCTTTCGGATGGACGACACCCCCCTCAGGCACTGGCGCCTGGATTTCGACATCGACGGCATTTGCTGGCTGACATTGGACCGTGCCGGAGAGCGAGTGAACAGCCTCTCCAGTGCGGTTCTCGAGGAACTCGCGCGCGTGGTCGACCGGCTGGAAAGCGAACCTCCGGTCGGGCTCGTGTTGCAGTCTGGCAAGCCGGGTTCTTTCATCCTGGGTGCCGACGTGCGGGAATTCGAGACCGTCACCGACAGCGAGGCTGCCGCGGATTCCATTCGCGCGGTTCACCAGTTGCTGCATCGGCTCGAAGCGCTCGCTTTTCCGACCGTGGCGATCATCGAGGGCTACTGCCTGGGCGGGGGGCTGGAGTTGGCCCTGGCGCTGGATTACCGCATTGTCAAGGACACCGATAACACCCGACTCGGATTCCCGGAGGTGCGCCTGGGCATCTATCCCGGGTTTGGCGGCAGCGCACGCAGCATCCGCCAATGCGGCCCGCTGAAAGCCATGCCGCTGATGCTGTCCGGACGCATGCTGCGGGCCCGTGCGGCGCGCGCGGCCGGGCTTGTGGATGAAGTCGTGGGCCTGCACGGTGAACTGCGCTGGGCGGCGCGGCGCGCGATCTTCAAGCAACGGCGCAGCCGGGGACCGGGCCGACTCGCCACCTTGCAGAACCTGCCGCCCGTGCGTCGGCTGTTGGCCGGGCAGATGCGCAAACAGACTGCTGCCAAGGCGAACCCGAAACACTATCCTGCCCCGTTCGAACTCATCGAGGCCTGGGAGGCCCACGGCGATGACCCTTACGGAATGATGGAGGAGGAGGCGGTACGGGTCGGTCGCCTGATCGTCTCGGATACCTCGCGCAACCTGCGCCGGGTATTTGCCCTCTCGGAGCGCCTCAAGGCCTATGGCAAGGACAGCACCTTCAAGGCCCGCCGGGTCCATGTCATCGGGGCGGGCGTCATGGGCGGCGACATTGCCGCCTGGTGTGCCCTGCAGGGGCTCGAAGTGACCCTGCAGGATCGCGAGATGAAGTACATCGAGCCCGCGCTCGCGCGGGCGCGCAAGCTGTTCAAGAAGAAACTGCGAGTGCCCGAAGCAGTGGCCGGCGCCACATCGCGCCTGATAGCGGATGTCGAGGGCCTCGGCGCGAAACGAGCGGACGTCGTCATCGAGGCGATCTTCGAGGACGCCGAGGCAAAACGAAACCTGTTCCGGGAACTGGAACCGAAACTAAAGGCACACGCCCTGCTGGCCACCAACACTTCGGCCATTCCGCTCCAGGACCTGGCCGGCGCCCTCGAGGCGCCGCAGCGGCTGATCGGCCTGCATTTCTTCAACCCCGTGGCCAGTATGCCCCTGGTGGAGGTGGTGCACGGTCCCGACACCGCTCAGAACCAGATCAACAAGGGGGCCGCGTTCTGCAACCAGATCAATCGATTCCCCCTGCCGGTCAAGAGCAGCCCCGGGTTCCTGGTCAACCGCGTACTGGCGAAATACATGCTGAGAGCATTCCAGATGAACCAGGAGCAGCAGGTTCCGCCCGAAGCGTTGGATGCCGCCGCCACCGATTTCGGCATGCCCGTGGGCCCGGTCGAGCTCGCCGACGTGGTGGGCCTGGATGTCGGCCTCGCGGTCATCAGCACGCTGGGTGGCGAGGCGGCGGCCCCGCAGCGTCAGGTTTTGCAGGACCTGGTCGATGCCGGCAAGTTGGGCAAAAAGAGCGGCGAGGGGTTTTACCGCTGGCAGAAAGGCAAGCCCGTCAAGAAAGCCGCGCCCGCGCGCGGCCACGATCTCACAGCTCTTGCCGAGCGGCTGATGGAACCCTATTTCGACGAATGCCGTGCCTGCCTGGGTGAACAATTGGTGGAGGATGCCGACGTCCTGGATGCGGGCATGGTCTTTGGAACGGGTTTTGCCCCGTTCCGTGGTGGTCCGCTGCACTACCTGCGCAGCCAGGGGGCGCCCCCCGAGCCCGCCGCGATGACGGCCGGCCAGCAGGCGGACCCGCAGGAGGACAACGATGACTGAGTCGATCCGCAAAGTGGCGGTGATCGGTGGCAGCCGGATTCCATTCTGCCGCTCCAACACGGTGTATGCCGAGAAAACCAACCTCGATATGCTGGCGGCCGCCCTGCAAGGGCTGGTCGACCGCTTCGAGCTGGGCGGCGAGCAACTGGACGAAGTGGTGGCCGGGGCCGTCACCACCCACTCGAAAGACTGGAACCTGGCCCGCGAGGCCCTGCTGTCCACCGGGTTGAGCCCGCTGACGCCCGGCATCACCCTGCAGCAGGCCTGTGGCACCAGCCTGCAGGCCGCGCTGGGTGTGGCCGCCAAGATCGCGGCCGGACAGATCGAGTGCGGCATCGCGGCCGGCTCGGACAGCACCTCCGATGCGCCCGTGGTGTTTCGCCGCAAGTTCGCCCGCCGCCTGATTCGCCTGAGCCAGGCGCGCAGCCTGGGGCAACGCATGCACACTCTACGCGGCTTCAGCTTCCGGGAACTGGCGCCGCAGCCGCCTGCCAACGCCGAGCCGCGGACCGGCTTGTCCATGGGGCAGCACTGCGAGCGCATGGTGCGTGAGTGGGAAGTCACCCGCGAGCAGCAGGACCTGCTCGCTGCCGAAAGTCACCACAAGGCAGCGGCGGCCTGGAATGATGGCTTTTTCGACCCGCTGGTCCAGAGCTGGGGCGGGCTGGCGCGCGACAACAACATTCGCGGCGACACCAGCCCGGAAAAACTCGCCGCCCTGCGCACCGCCTTCGGAAAAGGGCCGGAGGCGACCCTGACCGCAGGCAACAGCACGCCGCTTACGGACGGCGCGGCCGCAGTGCTGCTGGCCTCCGAGGAGTGGGCGTCGCGCAAGGGTTTGCCGGTGCAGGCCTATCTCACCGCCGGCCAGACCGCAGCCGTCGACTTCGTGCGGGACGAAGGTTTGCTGATGGCGCCAACGGTAGCGGTCTCGGAACTGCTCAATCGCACCGGCTACGCTCTGCAGGACTTCGAGCATTACGAAATCCATGAGGCCTTTGCGGCCCAGGTGTTATGCACACTCAAGGCATGGGAATCCGAAACATACTGCCGTCAGCGGCTCGGGCGGGAGCAAGCTCTGGGCAGCATCGATCGGGCGCGGATGAATACCCGTGGCGGCAGTATCGCGGTGGGCCATCCGTTCGCCGCCACCGGGGCACGCATCCTCGGCACGCTGGCCCAGATCCTGGCTGATGAAGGCCCGGGCAAGGGCCTGATTTCCGTGTGCACGGCGGGCGGCATGGGTGTGGCCGCAATCCTGGAGCGGCACGGCTGAGTAAAGACCCGTAAAACGGCGCTAAGCGCCAGGGCCTCACCCCGGTGCGTGAACCGGATTGGGAACGCTCAGCCCGGCCGCCTCGGCGGTATTCTGCATCAGCGTGGCGCGCGTCATCGGCCCGACGCCACCGGGGACCGGGGTGATCCATGCGGCACGTTGCGCGGCCGCGTCGAAATCGAGGTCGCCGACCAGTTTCCCCCCGGCGGTGCGATTGATGCCGATGTCCACCACGATGCAACCGGGCGGAATCCAGTCCGCATCGACCACCCCGGGCTTGCCGACCGCCACGATCAGCAGTTCCGCCATCCGGACATGGGCTTCCAGGCCGCGCGTGAACTTGTGGGTGGTGGTCACGGTCGCGCCCTTGTACAACAACTCGAGCCCCATGGGTCGGCCCACGATGTTGGAAGCCCCGACGATGACGGCGTGCATGCCGATCACCCTGATCCCGTAGTATCGCAGCAGAGTCATCACCCCGCGGTGCAAGGCCTCAGGCCCGGTTGACGCAGAGCCAGGCTGCCCACGCTGAAAGCATGGAAGCCATCGACGTCCTTGGCCGCGCGAATCCGGTTGGTGACCGCCGGCTCGTGAATGTGTGGGGGAAGCGGAAGCTGGACCAGGATGCCGTCGATTTCCTCGTCTTCATTCAACTCGTCGATCAACGCCAGCAACGCTCGCTCGGAGGTGTCGGCCGGCAAATCGATGTCGCGGGCCTGGATGCCGGCTTTCAGACAATCGCGCCGCTTGGCCCGCACATAGATCGATGAGGCCGGATCGTCACCCACCAGCACCACCGCCAACCCCGGCCGGCGCCCGCCCTGTGCGAGGTGGCGCTCGATCGCCTCGTGCACATTGCGGATCAGCGCCGCGCTGACTTCTTGACCATCCAGTATGCGCGCAGCAGGATTCATTTCTTGTTGTTCACCCCGGCGCCTTGCGGCAAGACACGTGCCGGTATTATTGTAGCGGATACACGCGAGGCTCAGGACTTGACGCTGCGGTGGGATTCCGAGCGCGGAGAGAACCCATGAATGTCTACGAATACGTCTTCACTTCCCTGACCGGCGGCAGCCTGCCGCTGGGCAATTGGCGCGGACAGCCGATACTGATCGTCAATACCGCCTCGCAATGCGGCTACACGCCCCAGTATGCAAAGCTGCAAAGGCTCTGGAACGATTACCGGCAAAGCGGCTTGATCGTGCTGGGAATCCCGAGCAACGATTTCGGCGAACAGGAACCTCACGATGAGGACGTGATCGCGGAGTTTTGCGCCACCACCTACAACGTCACTTTTCCGATGACCAGCAAGCAGCACGTCATGGGTCGGGCCGCCCATCCGCTGTACATAGCGATTCGCGAGGAATTCGGCGAGGATGCCTCGCCGCGCTGGAATTTCTTCAAGTACCTGTTCGATCGCCGCGGACAGCTGGTGGAGCACTGGCCGTCAGCCATCGAACCCGACGACCCGGCGGTCACCCAGCAGATTAACCGAAACCTGCATTCCTGGATTCTCTGAGCACGCGACCCTTCAGGCCGCGCAAAACGCCTCGTAGTCCGGGTAGCCGGGGAAGGCCTGCCCCGGTCGACATAGTGCGCATTGCGGATCGGCAGGCAGGCGACTGACGGCGAACCGCTGGCCCAGGACATCGATTCGCAATAGCCGGCCCACCAGGGGCTCGCCGATGCCGAGTAGCAACTTGATGGCCTCGGCGGCCTGCAAGGTGCCCACCAGGCCGGGCAGCACGCCAAGCACCCCGGCCACGTTACAGTCCGGGGCCTCCTCCGGCGTGGGCGGCTCCGGGAACAGGCAACGATAACAGGGATACTCGCCCCGTTTCGCCGCTGGCTGAAACACGCTCACCTGACCCTCGAAGCGCATCACCGCTCCGTACACCAACGGCAGGCCCAGCTTCAGGCAGGCATCGTTGAGCAGGTAGCGGGTCGGGAAATTATCCGAGCCGTCGATCACCACGTCCCAGTCCGTCAGCACCTGCTCGACATTGCCCGCCGCCAACCGCGCCGGGATGCCCGCAATTTCGATGTCGGGGTTGAGTTGCACCAGGCGCTCTTCGGCCGAAGCCGTCTTCAGGCTGCCAACAGTGGCGTCGGCATGCAGCACCTGGCGCTGGAGATTGCTGCGCTCCACCCGGTCGTGATCGACGATGCCCAGGCGTCCGACCCCGGCGGCAGCGAGATACAGCGCTGCCGGGCAGCCCAGGCCGCCGGCCCCGACCACCAGCACCGCAGCATCCAGCAAGCTGCGCTGGCCTTCGGGGCCGACTTCCGGCATCACCAGGTGACGCGCGTAGCGTTCCACCTGTCCGGCCTGCAAGCGGTCAGGATAGGTCATGGGCAGGCCCGCCAGGCGCCAGCCGACGTAACCGCCAGCCACGCTGTATGCCGCATCGAAGCCGCGCTCACGCAGGGCGCGCACCACGGACAGGGACCGGACGCCGCTGGCACAGATGACCAGCAGGGGAACCTCCGGCGACACCTCGGGCACCTCCGCAGCCAGCAGCGCCTGCGCGTCGACCGCAAGCGCCGCCTCGAAATACCCCAGGTTACGCTCCGCCGGTGCGCGGATATCCAGCAGCGGCCAGCCCTCCGCGACGTGTTGCCGTGCCGCGGCCGGTGTGAGTTCCAATGTGTCGGGGCCCGTCGGTCGTGGGTTCATGTGCTGATTTCACTGCAGCCCGCCCGGCGTTGCAACTCAACGCCCCCGGCGCCTGCGCGCCACGTGTTTCTGAAGGCGCCGCCGCTTGGCCCTCTGGCGGTCGGTGAGCGGGTTCCGGCGCCCGGCGAACGGGTTCCCGCCACCCCGGAATTCCACGATCAGCGGCGTGCCCCACAGCCTGAAGTGTTGGGTGAACGTGTTCTCCAGGTAGCGGCGATACGCCGGCTGAATGGTATCCGTGCGATTGCCATGAACGACGATTCGCGGCGGCAGCTTGCCGCCGGCATGGGCATAACGCAACCGCGCGACGCGACCCTGGCGCATGGCGGGCTGATGCGCCTCGACGGCCCGACGCAACACCTGCGTCAATTCGGGAGTCGGCATCTCGATGGTCGCACTGCGCCACGCCTCGAGCACCGCGTCCATGAGTTCCTGCACCCCCGAACCGTGCAGGGCCGAGAGCCGGATGCGCCGCGCCCAGGGAACGAAACCCAAACGGCGGTCCAGCGCCTGCAGGACCCGCTCGCGATGCTCGGCGTCCAGGCCATCCCACTTGTTGACGGCGATCACCAGCGCCTTGCCCTGCTCCAGGACGTGCCCGAGCAGCGTCAGGTCCTGGTCCGTGAGCCCTTCGCGGGCATCCAGCATCAGGATAATCACATGGGCGCGTTCGATGGCCTGCAGTGCCTTGATCACGCTGAATTTTTCGAGCGCGTCGGAGACCCTGGCGCGCCGCCGCACGCCCGCCGTGTCGATCAATTCGAATTGCGTCCCGTCCCGCTCCAGGCGCATCGAGATGGCGTCGCGCGTGGTGCCGGGCGTGTCGAAGGCCAGCACCCGCTCCTCGCCGAGCAGACGGTTGACCAGCGTGGACTTGCCCACGTTGGGCCGCCCCACCACGGCCAGTCGCAACAGTGACTCGTCAGGCACCTCGGGCTGGAGGGGCTGGGCCGGCAGGTGGTTCACGACTTCGCGCATCACCGCCTCGATGCCTCGTCGATGTACGGCGGCTACCGGCAGGCCGGCATCGAAACCCAGCGCCGCAAACTCGGCGCGCGCGAGATGGGGATCGGTGCCGTCGACCTTGTTGACCACCAGCACCACCGGCTTGCCCTGTCGCCGCAAGGCGTCCGCGATCTCCTCGTCTCCCGCGGTCAGGCCATCGCGTGCGTTGACCAGGAACAGGACCACGCTCGACTCTTCGAGCGCCTGGTGAACCTGCAGCGCAGTCAGGTAATCGATACCCTCAGCCTGGCTGACCAGACCCCCGGTATCGACCAGCAGGCAGGGCGTCTCGCCCACCCGTGAGATGCCGTACTGGCGGTCCCGCGTCACCCCGGGCACGTCGGCCACGAGGGCATCCCGCGTACGGGTCAGCGCGTTGAACAGGGTTGACTTGCCCACATTGGGGCGGCCAACGATGGCCACGACCGGCAGCATGAATGATCACCTTCCGCCGCGACCCGGCTCAGGATGAGCCTCCGGCGCTGAAGGCCGCCAGCTCGCCCTGGCGTGTCAGCACGAACAGGGTCGAACCGATCACCATCGGTGGCGCGGCAAAGCCGTCACCGCCCACTTTCTCGCGCGCGGCAAAACCGCCCCCGCCGATATCGATCCAGTGCAGGTAGCCCTCGAAATCGCCCACCACGACAAAGCTGCCCTGGATTGCCGGCCGGGTCAGGGCGCGGTTTTCGAGCTGGTCCTGTTTCCAGATGGTTGCGCCGTTGCGTCGATCCAGCAACCACACGTGATCGACGCGATCGCTGACGGCCAGATTGATGCGGTCAACCACCACGCCGCTGGCCGAGCCGATGTCCTTGAACCACAGCAACCGTCCGGAATCGGCGGCCAGCGAGACCAGGCGGTTCTTGTAGCTGGACACCAAAAGATCGGCGGCCACGTAGACCATTTCCCCGTCGATGTCCGCCAGGCGTTCCAGTTCGCTGCGCCCCTCGGCCGCCACCACCGTCTGTTCCCAAACCAGCGAGCCATCATTCAGTTTCAGGGCCACGACCTCACCCCCGTCGTAACCGAGAAAGATCAGGCCCGCCCGGATCAGCGGGCGCGAGTTGCCGCGCAGCGTCAGCAGCGGCACCGCGTGATCATAGATCCACAGCCGGGTTCCGCTGGACTCGTCGAGGCCGAACACCCGTCCGTCGATGCAACGCATGACCAGGATGCCGTCCGCCGCGACCGGCGTGGCCAGGATTTCGGAGGACAGCTGCGCGGTCCACAGCAGGGTGCCGTCCCGCTTGCTGAACGCATGCACCTCGCCGTTTTCGGTTCCCATGTAGACCGCCTCTGCCGAGACGCCAGGGCCGCCGGTGAACGGCAGCTTGGTCTTGACCTCCCAACGTTTGCGGCCATTGGTCGCATCCAGCGAGACCAACAGACCCTTGTGGTCGGCCGCGAACAGGGTGCCCTGGTCATGCGCGAGGCGCAGCCGCGGATCCTCCCGGCCCACCCCCGCCCCGATCTTCGCAGACCAGACTTTCTGCGTCGCCAGGGTGGGTTCGAACTCGACCAGCGGATTGGGGGCGCCGGGCTCGTCGTCATCATCGCCCCAGCTCTTGATCCAGCTGCAGCCCTGAAGCACCCACAGCACGGCCAGCAGTAACGCGAATGCGCGTTTCATGTCGCGTCGTCCGTAGCGCCGGCGATGCCGGCCAACGACTCGATTTTCATCTCCAGCAGCAGCCGGTTGCCGGCACCCTCTTCCAATGCCGCCAGCGCCTGCCGGTACGCTTCGAGGGCGAGGCCCGGCTCGTTGCGGGCCTTGTGGATGTCCCCCTCGATCTCGGCAAAAGCCGCCTCGAACCCGGTAGCCTGCGGCGCGCTCCGGATCAATTCCAGAGCGCCATCTTCGTCGCCCTGATCGACTTTCAGGCGGGCGAGCCGAACCCGTGCCACGATGGTGACCGGTTGAGGCCGTCCGTTCCGCATGGCCTGTTCGAGCAACTGCGCGGCGAGGTCTTTCTGCCCCGCCTCGAGCCGGGCCCTGGCCATGTGCAGTGCCGCCATGCCGACATAAGCCGAATCGCCGAATTCCGTTCTGAGCGTCTCATAATTCGCTACCGCGGCGTCGAGGTTGCCGGCACCGAGGAGTTGCACCATGACATCGTATTCCGCAGACGCCTGGCGGTGCTGACTCTGAACCCAGAGTTGCCACTGCTTGAAACCGAACAGGCCTCCAAAAGCCAGCACCAGTCCGAGCACGATGGCGCCGCCATTCTCACGCAACCAGCCCTTTACGCGTTCGCTTTGTTCATGGGAATCGTAGACTTCAATCATCTCTCGCTACCTGTCTCACAGACCGCCCGGCGGCCGCGCCGCCCGGGGTCCTGCCCATCGATCGACCGCGCGGTCAGCGCGCCCGGCCCGCACCGCCCGCCGGCGGACCCTGTTTTTCCAGCCATGCCCGCAGCCCACGAGCCGAGTTCCCGCCGCGCAATGGCCGCTTGCGGCACATCATCACGCAAATGCTTGACGACCACCGTGTCCGCCTCCCGTTCCGATTCACCCGCCACCAGGGCCAGTCGCGCGCCACTGCGGTCGGCGCGGCGGAACTGCGCCTTGAAGCTGCCTGCGCCCGCGTTGCATATGATACGCAGATCGGGCAGCTCATCCCGCAAATGCTCGGCCACCTGCAGCCCGTAGGCCAGGCAGCCCTCGCCGGCCATGACCACGTAGGCGTGGGGTGCGTCAGGCGCCGGCGCGCCGCCGAGGCGCACGGACTCCACCAGCCGCTCCAGGCCCAGCGCGAAGCCAATGCCTGGCCAGGGTTTGCCACCCTGGAGTTCCACGAGGTCATTGTAACGTCCGCCAGCACACACGGTGCCCTGCGCACCGAGGTCGCCCGAAATCCACTCGAACACGGTGTGACTGTAGTAATCCAGTCCCCGTACCAGCCTGGGATTGATGACGTAGTCGATACCCAGCGAATCGAGCAGTGAGCGCGTTTCCTCGAAATGCTGACGGGATTCGTCTCCCAGGCAGTCCGTCAGCAGTGGCGCTTCCGCCAGGACGGCCTGGACGCTCTCCTGCTTGCTGTCCAGCACCCGCAGCGGGTTGCGCTGCACCCGGGTGCGGGTTTCTGCGTCGAGTTCGGCCAGGTGCGCTTCGAGAAAGTCGACCAGCGCCTCCCGGTAGGACGCCCGCTCGCTGCGGGTGCCCAGTGAATTGATCTCCAGGCGCAAGCCCCGCACCCCCAATTCCGAAAAAATGCGCTCGCCCATTGCGATCAGTTCCGCATCCACGTCCGGCCCATCCGCGCCGAACACCTCCGCTCCCATCTGATGGAACTGGCGCGAGCGTCCCTTCTGCGGCCGCTCGTACCGGAACATGGCACCACCGTACCAGAGCCGCATGGGCGACCCATACAACAGCCCGTGCTGCAGCGCAGCCCGGACAACCCCGGCCGTCCCCTCCGGCCGCAGGCTCAGCAACTCGCCGTTGCGGTCCTCGAACGAGTACATCTCCTTCTCGACGACGTCCGTGGCCGCACCGATGGCACGCGTGAAAACGTCCGTCTTTTCCAGCAGCGGGATGCGCAGTTCCTCATAACCGTAACGTGCGAAGATCCCGGACACCATCGTCTCCACCCTGCTCCACAGCGTGGTATCCGGCGGCAGGATATCGTGCATGCCACGGATTGATCGAATCACGGGATTCACTGTCGTCGAGTCTCGATTCCGATTGTGACTGGCGGGACGCTACCCGGCCAGGGTCTGGATTCACCAGGTGCCGCGGGGACGCCTGCGCAAGCTTATCCGCTACCGCTCTTCCCTGCCTCCCCATCGGCGGCCCCGGCCTCCGGGCGCAACACCATCTGGGTGACATCATCGAGCGTGAAGGGAGCCGTATCCACCGCCTCGCCGTCCAGGAACACACGCACCGCGGAAGCCCGCCCGAATAACAGCCTGAACGGTGGCTCCCCCTGATAACTGCGCGTCGTGCCGGCCCGCACCAGGTCCTGCTCCAGGTACCTGCCGGCGCGGTCCGTTATCTCGATCCAGCTGTCGCCCGAGGTCACGACCTCCAGGCGATGCAAGGCCAGACCGGGGGCACCCCCGGCACCGGTCTCGCCTGGCGTGGTGCGGGCCTCTCCACCCGCCCCGACCGAGCGCGCGCGCTGTTCGCGCAGCACGTCCAGCGCGGCGATGGAGGCGTTCATGTGCGTGCTGTCAGCGGCGCCAGCGCCCGTTTGCGTGGCGGGATCCACCGGACCTGCAACGCCCTCGCCGGTCGTCGTGAATGCCGGTTGCCCGCGCGAGAGCCGCAGGGCCTCGTGCGTGAATTGCCAAACGAGCGTACCGATCAGCAGGGAAGCCAACAGATAGCTCGTGGCGCGAATCCAGCGGTCCGCGCGGTTCAGTGGCCGGGCTTCCGGGAACACCGTGCGCATCGCGGGCGCGGTATCGTCCATGGCTTCGAGCAGCTGGGCGATTTCGGCCCGATCGAGCCCGAGGTGCTCGGCGTAGCGTTTGACGAAACCACGCCGGTATACCGGCGCGAATCGCTCGAGGCGTTCCGCCTCGATATCCATCAACACCCGGGCCTCGATGCGCGCAGCCATGGCGGCCTCGCCAATCGACTCCCTGCGACGCTCGCGGGCCTGTCGCAGGCGTTCACCGATCCCGAGCGGTATGAGCTCCTGTTGCCGGTTCATGATCCCGGACCCGCCATCAGGCCTTGCGCCTCCGCGGAGTCGGGGTAGCGCGCCCGCAACCGGTCGGCATAGCCTCGTGCTTCCTCCGCATCGCCCAGGCGTTGCTCTACCTGAAACCCCAGGTACAGGCTCTCGGCCGTGGCTTCGGATACGTCTTCGAAGCGTTGCAGAAACGCCCTCGCCCTCATGAAATCTTCCTTTCGATAGCTGATGCGCGCCAGCGGTAACAGCGCATCAGCGAATTCTGCATTATATTCAAGGGATTGTCGCAAAAACTTCTCCGCCTTGTCCAGATTTCCCGCTTGTAGCTCGCAAGCACCCGCATTCGCCAGCGCAATTTCCGGCGTTCGGTAGAACGGATCCTGCACCGCACGGGCGAAGTAGGCCAACGCTTCCTGGCTCTTGCCGGTCTGGCACAGGAACACCCCGTAGTTGTTGTTGACGTCCCCGGAATCCGGTGCCACTTTCACCGCCTGCCGGTAATGTCGGGCCGCCCGCTCTTCCTCACCGATGCGTTCATAGAGTACCGCCAGCACCGTGTGCGCTGGCGCATAATTGGGGTCCGCCGATACCGCTTTCTTCAGTTTCTCAAGGGCAACTTCGTATTCACCCCGAACCAGGTACTCGGAGCCCATCGAGGTATTGAGCTCGGCGGCCTTGCGCGCCGCCGCGCGCTCGGCATCCGGGTTGTCCGGAGATGATGCACAGGCGACCAAAAGAATCGCGGCCGCTGCCACCGAGGCATGCCGAATGCTCATGCGTCCTTACCCTGCGCGGTTGCGAGATAACCGCGGCTCCTCCGGGTGCGGTCCAGCACCCTGCCGACCAACTGTCCGCATGCTGCATCGATGTCATCCCCGCGCGTGCGCCGCACGGTCGCGATCACGCCGCCGGCCATGACGATCGACTGGAATTCCTCAATGCGCTCGGGGCGGGAACAGCGATAAGCGGTCCCCGGGAAACTGTTGAACGGAATCAGGTTGAGTTTGCTGGGCACCGTTTTCAGCAACGAGGCCAGGGCCCGTGCATGCTGCGGGGAGTCGTTCACGCCGTCCAGCAGGGTGTACTCGAAAGTGATCGAGCGCTTGCGCCGACCGGCCACGTAGGCCCGGCAGGCATCGAGCAATGGCTTGATCGGGTATTTGCGGTTCAGGGGAACCAATTGTTCGCGGAGCGCATCGTTGGGTGCGTGCAAGGAAACCGCAAGCGCCACGTCGACCCGGTCCCGCAAACGCGCGATGCCCGGCACCAGCCCCGCGGTGCTGACCGTGACCCGCTTGGCGGCCAGTCCGAAACCAAGATCATGCCGCATGATCTCGAGCGCGCTGACCACCGATTCAAAATTGAGCAGTGGTTCGCCCATGCCCATCAGCACCACGTTGGTGATTCTGCGCCGCCCGTTGCGCTCATGTCCCAGTGCGCGGGCCGCCAGTAACACCTGGCCGATGATCTCGCCCGCGGTCAGGTTGCGACTGAAGCCCTGGGTGGCGGTGGAACAGAAGGTACAGTTGAGCGCGCAGCCCACCTGAGAGGAGATACACAGCGTGCCGCGCGCTGGCTCCGGAATGAATACGGATTCGATCGCGCTGCCCCCCGGCAACCCCAGCAGCCATTTGACCGTCCCGTCAGCCGAATGCTGCTCGCCGAGAATTTCCGGCATGCGCACTTCCGCTATCAGGCTCAGGCGTCGACGCAGGTCGAGGCCCAGATCGGTCATGGCCTCGAAATCCGTCACGTGCTGATGATAAATCCACTTCAGCACCTGGTGGGCGCGAAACGGCTTCTCGCCCAAGGACAGGAAAAAATCTCGCAAGCCCCCGAGGTCGAGGTCGAGCAGATTGATCCGTGTGCTCTGGGCGCTCATCCGTCGTCTCAGTCCTGTTTCTGCCCCGGAAGAGAGCCCGCGCCAAAGAAGTATTCGATTTCCACCGCGGCCGTATCCGGTGCATCGGAGCCGTGCACCGCGTTGGCGTCGATGCTCTGGGCAAAATCCGCGCGAATGGTGCCGGGCGCCGCCTCCCGGGGATCGGTCGCCCCCATCAGTTGGCGATTCAGGGCAATGGCGTCGTCGCCCTCGAGGACCTGGATCATCACCGGCCCGGAGGTCATGAACTTGACCAGATCTGCGAAGAACGGCCGTTCGCGATGAATCGCATAGAAGCCTTCTGCCTCTTCGCGGGTGAGCCGCTGCATGCGGGCGGCCACGATTTTCAGCCCGGCGGCCTCGAATCTCGAGTAGATCTCACCGATCACGTTCCTGGCCACCGCGTCGGGCTTGATGATCGAAAGAGTTTTCTCCAATGCCACTTTCGAATATTCCTTTAATATTATGAAAAATATGAGTTTTTAATGTGAACGAGCGGTTACCTGCTCGAGGGGTGCAAAACAGTATGATTTTAAGCCCGGGCAGGTCCATCCGCAATGCTGCCGACCCGGCCGCAACCGCGCCTTGACCGCGGATTCAGCCCGCCCCTATGATGTTCACGCCGCGCGGTTCGCAACCGCAAACCGCCGGGCCTGGAGCGGTGGCTACGAGGTCCGATCCACGCCGGAGCCGGGGAAAACTCATGATCATCCTCTATCTCGCGATCATCGTGCTCATATTGATGGTGATCGCCTACAACCGGGTACCCCTTTATGTTGCCGCGGCACTGCTGTTCATCAGCACGGTGGTGCTGACCTGGTACCGGCTGGATTTCCCGACCCCTTCCGCCTTTCGCTGGACGCTCGGGATCGTTGCCGTCACGCTGACCGGTTTTGGCATCCAGCCGCTGCGCAGATTGCTGATCAGCGATCGCCTGTTTGGCCTGTTCCGCAAGGTCATGCCGGGGCTGTCGGCCACCGAACGCGAAGCCCTGGAAGCCGGTACGGTATGGTGGGAAGCCGAAATTTTCAGCGGGCGTCCGCGTTGGCGGCGCCTGCTCTCGATGCCGGCACCGACGCTGAGCGAGCGAGAGCAGGAATTCCTCGATGGCCCGGTCGAGGAACTGTGTCGACTGCTCGACGACTGGGACATCTGCGACAGCTACCGCAAACTTCCGGAACCCATCTGGGACTTCCTGCGCAAAAACGGATTTTTCAGCCTCATCATTCCGGCGGAATTCGGCGGCCTGGCGTTCAGCGCGCAGGGGCAGTCCGCGGTCGTGATGAAACTCGCGAGCCGCAACCTCACGACCGCCGTCACGGTGATGGTCCCGAATTCACTGGGCCCGGCGGAACTATTGCTGCACTACGGAACGGAAGAGCAGAAAGCCCACTATCTGCCCCGCCTGGCCTCGGGCGAGGAGATTCCCTGCTTCGCATTGACCTCAGCGGCGGCCGGGTCGGACGCTGCCAACATGACGGACGAAGGCATCGTGTGCATGGGAGAGCACGAAGGCCGGGAGGTGCTCGGGCTCCGGGTGACCTGGGACAAGCGCTACATCACCCTGGCGCCGGTCGCGACCCTTCTGGGCCTGGCCTTCAAAGCGAGGGACCCGGACGGGCTGCTCGGCGACCAGAAAGACCTCGGCATCACCTGCGCATTGATTCCCATGGACACGCCGGGTGTGGAACATGGTCACCGGCATATGCCGGTTGGGGCGGTCTTCATGAATGGGCCGACGCGAGGCACCGATGTGTTCATCCCGATGGATTGGCTGATCGGGGGACAGAAGTTCATCGGCCAGGGCTGGAAAATGCTGATGCAGAGCCTGGCTGCCGGGCGCGCGATTTCCCTGCCAGCGGTTGGGACTGCAGGCGGCAAAATGGCCGCCCTGTTGACCGGCGCCTATGCCCGCATTCGCAAGCAGTTCGGGCAACCGATCGGCTACTTCGAGGGGGTCGAGGAGGCCCTGGCACGCATCGGCGCGCGAACCTACCGGATGGACGCCGCACGCCTGTTGGCGCTGGTCGCGCTGGATCAGGGCGAACGGCCCGGCGTGCTTTCCGCCATCCTCAAGTACCAGCTGACCGAGGGCAACCGCCAGACCATCAATGACGCCATGGACGTGCACGGCGGCAAGGCCATCATCCAGGGCCCGAACAATTACCTCTCCCACGCCTACCAGGCCATTCCGATCTCGATCACGGTGGAAGGCGCCAACATCCTGACGCGCTCCATGATCATTTTCGGTCAGGGCGCTATTCGCGCGCACCCCTGGCTGTTGAAAGAAATGAATGCGGTGCGCGGCACCAGCGGCCCCAAACCGCGCCGGGACTTCGACAAGGCCCTGTTCTCGCATGTCGGTTACACCATCAGCAATGCCGTGCGGGCCCTGCTCATGGGCCTCACCGGCAGTTGGGCGACGAGCGCGCCCGTGCGCGGCCCTGCGGCCCGCTATTTTCGGCAGGTCAACCGCATGTGCTCCGCCTTTGCCCTGGTGTCCGATGCCGTGCTGCTCACGCTGGGCGGCAAGTTCAAGTTTCGGGAATCGCTCTCGGGGCGGTTGGCCGACGCCCTGATTCACCTCTACCTGGCCAGTGCCATGCTGAAGCGCTTCGAAGACCTGCGGCGCCCGGCGGACGACCTGCCGCTGTTGACCTGGGCACTCGAGGACAGCCTGTTCACGGTCCAGCAGAGCCTGCAGGGTGTGTTGCGCAACTTCCCGGTGCCGCTGCTCGGGGGCGTGCTGCGTTGGCTGGTATTTCCGCTCGGCATGCCCTACCGACCGCCCAGGGACCGCATCGGCAAGCGCATCGCACGTCTGCTGCTAAGCGAGAATGCCGCCCGCGACCGGCTCACCGAAGGCGTGTTCATATCCGATGCGGACGATGCCTCCGGTCGCGTCCACACGGCTTTTCAGCGGGTCCTCGACTCCGCGGATGCCGAGCAGGCGATTCGCAATGGGCTCAAGGAAGCCGTTCACATCGCCAACCACCGCCAGTTGGTGAAACGCGCGGTCGAAAGCGGCGTGATCACGGAGGAGCAAGCCACCCGCGTGCGACTGGCGCAAGAGGCCGTCGCCAAGGTCATTGCGGTCGACGATTTTCCTCGCAGCCGGATCGAAGGCTTCGAAGAGCCAGCGTTCCGCCCCATGGTGGGCGACGAGCGCCTAACCGGCTAGCAGAAACCGTCGGATGTCCTCGCGCTGGGCCATGCAGTCGGCATGGCCCAGCCGCATCAATTCGCGGCAATACGACGCCTCGAACAGCAGATAACTGGCCATGCGCCAGTCCCGGCCCCAGCCGCCCAGGGTGCGCAGCAGCATGCGCACAGCCCGCGGAATTTCTCTCAAATGCTCCTGGGTCACGGTACGCAGGTCCCGGCTGGGCCGAATCACCAGGGATTCGATGTGACGCAGGCCGGCGGCCTCGCGTCCGGCATCGCCCAGCAAGGCCAGGGTCTGGTTCACCCGGTGCATGCGCGCGAGGTCCGCGGTCAGGGTATCCATGAAAATGGCATCCAGGAGGTAGCCGCCAATCTCTCCCAGGGACGGGTAGTCGGAAGCACCACTCGGCGGGGGATCCGGCTTCTCATCCCGGGTCGCAACCACCAGCACGCGGTCAGCGCCGAGATGAATCGCCGGGCTCAGCGGCGCCAGCATGCGCATGCCGCCATCGCCGAAATACTCTCCATCGACGCGCTCCGCCGGAAAAATCAGCGGCAGCGCCGCCGATGCCAACAGGTGCCTGACCCCAAGTTCGGTCGGCACCCCCGCACGCCGCGCCCGCTGCCAGGGCGTAATCCCGTTCGGCCCCTGGTAGAAGGTCACGGCCCGGGCGGTCGTATAGCCGGCGGCCGTGATGGCGACCCCGCGCAGCGCACCGCTGCGCACGGCGGCAGCGATGCCTTCCCGGTCGAAGGCGGCATTCAGAAACGTTCGCAGCGGCGCATTGTCCAGCAGCGACCGGGGCGTCACCGGCAACAGGCCAGCGCTGAGGAACGTGAGAATCCAGTGCAGGCCGGCACTCAGTACCGACCAGGGGTCGGTGCGATAGATCCGCGCGCAGTGCATGCTGCCCCAGTGTTCCGCCAAGCGCGCGACGCCGGCTTCGAAATGATGGGCGTGGCTGGCGAGTACGGCAGCGTTGATGGCGCCGGCGGAGGTTCCGCAGATGATCGGAAACGGGTTGCCCTGACCGGCGCTCAGTTCCGCAATGCCACGCAACACACCGACCTGGTAGGCCGCACGCGCCCCGCCCCCGGGCAGCACGAGCGCGCATTGAGGAGGCCTCACGGCGTTCATTGTCCGTCTCCCGGACTACCCTGCTGGAATACTGTTGGCCTGCTCACAAACTCCATTCTCGACCCCCAGGGGTGCCTCCGCGCGCTTGCGTGGAGCGCCAGAACCCGATGGTACACGGACCCGCACGCGGCTGAAATTCTTCCGCCGGTGGTATACTTGAGTGGCTTGTCATCACACGCACCGTGACCGGGTCGCGCGACAGGACGAGCCGCGCCCGGAACCGGTTTGGCACCGCAGGATGTCGCCCATGGGCACGCCCCGCACTGGCCGGCCGGGCAAGCCAAAACCAGGGAGCAAGGTCTGAATGCCGTGTACATAACCGTGATCCAAACGCATTTCTGGGCCGACCGCTCGCAAGGGCCGGCAGCGACCCTGCGCGCGGGTGCCGGCGCATGACGGGCATTCCGGTCACCGAATCCTCGGCCGGGCACGACCTCGAACGCCGCCTCCACCTGGCCATCGAGGAAGTCAACCGAATCCTGCTGGGCAAGGAATCGCAGGTGCAACTCGCCTTCACCTGCCTGCTGGCCGGTGGCCATCTGCTCATCGAGGACCTGCCCGGGGTCGGCAAGACCACCCTCGCCCACGCGCTGGCACGCGTGGTCGGCGCCAAGTATCAGCGCATCCAGTTCACCAGCGACCTGCTGCCGGCGGACATCCTCGGCGTTTCCATCTACCGGCGGGACCAGGAGCGATTCGAGTTCCATCCTGGCCCCATTTTTGCAGACCTGATCCTGGCCGACGAGGTCAACCGGGCCACGCCAAAGACCCAGAGCGCGCTGTTGGAAGCCATGGCTGAAGGCCAGGTGACCACCGAGGGTGAAACCCACGAACTGCCTCGCCCCTTCTTCGTCATCGCGACGCAGAACCCGCTGGACCTGGTGGGTACGTTTCCACTGCCGGACTCCCAATTGGACCGATTCCTGCTGAGCATTACCCTCGGCTTCCCGGACCCGGCCGTGGAACGCGTGCTGCTGACCGCCGAGGACCGCATGGAGCTGCTGCAGGCGAGCCGGCCAGTGCTGAAACCGGCCGACGTGTCGGCCCTGCAGGCGGAGTCCCGAACCGTGCACGCCAGTGAAGCACTACTGGATTACGTGCAGGCCCTGCTGGCCGAAACCCGCAGTGAGCGCTGGTTCGCCACCGGCTTGTCACCGCGGGCGGGCATTGCCTTGCTGCGTTGCGGCCGGGCGCATGCCTTCATCGAGGGCCGCGATTTCGTGACGCCCGACGACATCAAGGCCATCTTTCCAGCCCTGGCGCGCCATCGCCTGACCCTGGCGGCCGGTACCGAGATCTCTGTGGACGAGCAGATCACCGGCCTGCTGCGCCAGGTGGCCATTCCCTGACCCCGGGGCGGACGGCGTGAGGCGGCTGTCCTCGATCGGTCCTCGGTTGTTCCCCATCGAGCGGCTGTCGAACTACGTGATGCAACGCGTGCGGGCCCGTCGGGGTCTCACCCGCTTGCCGTACGTGCTCGAGTATCGCAACGTGTTCATCCTGCCCACCGCTTTCGGTGTCGGCTTCGGCCTGATGCTGGTGTTCATGGCACTGGGCGGCCTCAACTTCAACAACAACATGGCGTTGCTGCTGGTGTTCTTGCTGGCCACCATCGCGCAGCTCACCACGCTGCTCACCTACCGTAACCTGGCCGCGCTGCAGGTCGAGGAGATTCACGCGGAACCGGTATTCTGCGGCGAACCGGCCGCATTTCACGTCTACCTGCGGAATCCCGAGGAGCGCGTGCGCTTTGCGATCCAGGCGGCGAATCCGCGCGTGGCCGACTGCCGCGACCTGGAAGGCCTCGCTGGTGACGCGCTCACCGTTCACCAGGCAACCGCGCACCGTGGCTGGCAGCCGCTGGCGCCTTTTCGCCTCGAGACCCGGTTCCCGCTGGGGCTGTTCCGCGCCTGGGCCTGGTTGTTTCCCACCGCGCGTTGCCTGGTCTACCCCGCTCCAGATCCCAATCCACCCCCCTTGCCCACGGCCGGGGAAGGCCATGGGGGCCAGACTCGCCGGCAGGAGGGCGAACAGATTTTCGGGCTGCGCGCCTACCGCCTGGGCGACCCGCTGCGGCGCGTGGCCTGGCGGGCCAGCGCTCGTCACGAGCAGTTGCTGACCCGTGAGATGGAGCACCCCCACCGCGATGCCTGCGAGCTGAGTTGGGGACGCCTGGAAGGTCGATCGGTCGAACAGCGCATCGCCGTCCTGGCCGCATGGGTGCTTCGGGCCGAACAGCGGCGCCTGGCCTACAGCCTGGACCTGCCGGGCGTGCACGTACCGCTGGGCACCGGCGATAATCAGCGGGCGCGCTGCCTGCGGCATTTGGCGCTATACGGCTTATGAAGACCGCTCGCCCCCGGGACATGTACTGGGTGATCCTCACCTTCTGCGTCGCGATGCTGCCGCAACTGCTCTCCATGCCGGCGCAGTTGATGCCGATCATCGTGTTGCCCATCGCCTGGCGGCTGGCAGCGGAACGGTGGGCCTGGCGCCCCATTCCGATGCCCCTGCGGGTGCTGATCACGATCATCACGGTGCTGGCGCTGGTCGCGACCCATGGTGGCCTCATGGGTCGCCGCGCCGCGATCGGCTTGCTGACCCTGATGCTGTCGCTGAAACTGCTGGAGACCTTCAAGGTTCGGGATGCCCGGATCGTAGCCAGCCTGAGCCTGTTCCTGGGTGCCACGCAGTTCCTGTTCACCCAGGGCATACCGATGGCGTTTTACGCCGTCTCGATCACCGTGTGCGCCATGGTAGCGCTCGCCCTCCTGCATCGTCGCGAGGCCTTCATGCCGGTGGGGGCGGTCCCGGCCACAGGCGCCTCGATATTCGCGGAACTGGGTTTCAGTGCCCGGCTGCTGGGTCTGGCTATCCCGGTTGCGCTGGTGGTGTTCCTGTTCTTTCCTCGTTGGAGCAGTCCCCTGTGGGGCGTGCCGGAGGCCGCGCTGGACGCCAAGACCGGGCTTTCCGACCGGATGTCGCCCGGCACCATTCAAAGCCTGTTCATGGACGACTCCCCGGCCTTTCGGGTGGATTTCCAGGGCACCGTGCCGCCCCGGCAGGCGCTGTACTGGCGTGGGCCGGTGTTCTGGATATTTGACGGCATCACCTGGAGCAGCAGCTATTACGGGCGCAATATCAGGGCCCCCGAGCGCCCCGACGCCGACACCGCGCCGTGGCGCTACCGGGTGCAGATGGAGCCCACCGAACAACACTGGATCTTCGCGCTCGACTACCCGGCGCTGGTGCCGGATCGCACCCGGCTGACGCTGGACTACCAGCTGTTCAGTCCGCGCTCCATCACCCGGCTGCGCACTTATGAAATGGCATCCGACCCGGAGTTCATGGATTCCCCGAACTTGCGTCGAACCCTGCGGCAGGCCGCGCTGGAACTGCCGGCCGACTTCAACCCGCGCACCCGGGCGCTGATCGACGAATGGCGCCGGGAGACGCCAGACGACCGTCTGTTGATCACGCGCATCCTGCGCCATTTCAACCGCGAAGCGTTCCGTTACTCCCTCAATCCACCCTTGCTGGGCGAACACACGGTGGACGAATTCATGTTCGGCACGCGCAGCGGCTTTTGCGAGCACTACGCCTCGGCCTTCACGGTAATGATGCGCATGGCGGGCATTCCGGCCCGGGTCGTGACCGGCTATCAGGGCGGCTGGTTCAACGAGCTGGGCGGTTATGTGCTGGTGCGGCAGTCCGATGCCCACGCCTGGTCGGAGGTGTGGCTCCCAGGGAGCGGCTGGACCCGGATCGACCCCACGGCTGCGGTGGCACCCGACCGGGTCGAAAGCGGGGCGCTGGAGGCCCTGGGCGTGCCGCGGTACATGATGGATTTTGCCTGGCTGCGGCGCATGAAGAACGGCTTCGATCTGGTGCAACGCGGGTGGAACGACTGGGTCATCGCCTTCAGCGCCGACCGCCAGTTGAACATGCTGCGCCCCCTGGGGCTGGGCGATCTCAGTGCCTTCAAGCTGGTGCTGGCCATGGTGATGGGCGCCGTTCTGGTATCGCTCCTGCTCCTGCCGCTGGTCCTGCGCCTCCGGCACGCCGCGCGGCGGGATCCGGCCCGCAGGCTGTGGCTGGAATTTCAGGGTCGCCTGGCGCGGGCCGGGGTCGTCACGCGCGCTTCACACGGCCCCATGGAACTGGCCGTCGCCGCCGGCGCGGTGCTCGTCGGTGCGCGCCAGGAGATCGAACACATCGTCTCGCTCTACCAGCGCATCCGCTACGCACCCGAGCCCCCACCAATCACCGAACTCCGCGCCGCCATTCGCGCATTCCAGCCCAACGGCTGAAGCGGCCGCGCCGGCCCTTGCCTGCAGTTTAGTTACTGTATATATTTACAGTATTCATAGACCGGTACTGAACCCATGGGCCCAAACCCACTGACCAAGCGACAGATGCAAATCCTAAGATTTATATCTGAACATATTGATCATTCAGGATTTCCTCCTACCCGGACTGAAATCGCACGCCGCTTCGGCTATCGTTCGCCCAACGCCGCGGAGAGCCACTTGCGGGCACTGGAAAAAAAAGGCGTCCTCCGCATCGAGCGGGGACGCTCGCGCGGCATCACGCTGACACCGCTGTCCGCGGACAGCCTGTCCCCCGGGGCACGAGCGCGATTGCCCTTACCGCTGGTCGGGCGCGTTGCCGCCGGCAGCCCCATCCTGGCCCAGGAAAATATCGAGCACGAATACCGCGTCGACCCGGGTCTGTTCTCGCCGCGCCCACATTACCTGCTGCGTGTGGAGGGCATGAGCATGCGTGATGCCGGCATCCTGGACGGCGACCTGTTGGCCGTGCACCGCACCCCCGAGGCCAGCGATGGCCAGATCGTGGTGGCCCGGGTGGATGACGAGGTGACCGTCAAGCGCTTCCGGCAGCGTGGTCACCGGGTGACGCTGGCACCGGAAAACCCGGATTTCAGACCCATCGAGGTAGATTTGCGCCAGCAGGCGTTGAGCCTAGAGGGCCTCGGTGTCGGGGTCATCCGCATCCGGCTGGAAACCTGATGGACACCTCCCTGCCCGCTGCCGTGCGGTCGATACCGGACCTGTGGCGGGGACACCAGGTGATGCACGATGTCGCGGCGTTACCCACCGGGCAGCCCGCACTGGACCGGCGCTTGCCAGGCCATGGCTGGCCGATGGGGGCGTTGACCGAACTGTTGCCACAGGTGCCGGGCAGCGGTGAATTCAGCCTGTTGTTTCCAGCCCTGGCCCGGCTGACCGCGCAGGCGCGGTGGGTGGTACTGGTCGATCCGCCGTGGGTACCCTACCCGCCAGCGCTGCACGGGAACGGCGTCGACCTGGCGCACCTGCTGCTGGTGCGCACATCGTCCGCCGCCGAATCCCTGTGGGCCTGTGAGCAGGCCCTGCACGGATTGCAGGGTGGTGCCGTGCTGGCCTGGCCGGACCAACCCTCTTTCACCCGTTTGCGGCGCTTGCAACTGGCGGCACGGTCCACCCATGCGGCCGTGTTCCTGTTCCGCCCGCCTGAGGCCGCCGCCATCGCCTCTCCGGCCGAGCTGCGCCTGCGCCTGGTGGCCAGCGGGGATGGGTCGCATGTCACGGTTCTGAAATGCCGGGGCGCCCGCCCCGCCGGGCAGATTCCGATTCGCCGCACACCACCGGCTCCCACAATGCTGCACAGGGCGGATGCCGCCACCCCGCCCACGCACCGCCCACCCCGCACTGACGACACCGCCCCTGGCCGGCGGGCTGCCGGCCCCGTGCACTGAGCCTGAGCCGTGGCAACCGAGTTGTGGTTGGCGTTGCAATTCCCACACCTGGCCCTGGATCTCCTGTGCCGCGGTCAGCGCCCCCGTGGGCGGGCGCCCATGGCGGTCAGCGCAACCGTTGCGCGCCGACCCAGCATCGTGGACTGCAACCCCGTTGCGGCGCGCGCCGGCGTCCGCCCCGGCTTGCCGGTCGCTGCCGCGCAGGCCCTGGTCGCCGACCTGCAGGTACACCCCTGCGAACCGGCCGCTGAAGCCGCTGCCCTGCAACGGCTGGCAGCGTTCGCTTATCGGTACAGCAGCCGGGTCACCGTGCTGGCGGCACACTGCACGCTGCTGCTGGAGATCGGCGCCAGTCGGCGCTTGTTCGGGCCGGCGGAGGCCCTGACCCAACGCCTGGTGCTGGAGTTGCAGCGCCTCGGTTACCACGCCCGCGCCGGCACCGCCGCGAGCCCTGAAGCGGCACAGCTGGCGGCACGGCACGGGCGGCACCTCGACCCGGGACGCCCCATCGGCCCCCAGGTGTGTGAACTGCCACTCACCAGTCTCCGGCTCGATAGTGCCCAGGGACCGACGCTGGAGAACATGGGCTTTCGCACAGTGGGCGAGGTCATGCGCTTGCCACGCAAGGCCCTGGCCAGGCGCCTGGGAACGGAATTCGTGGATTACCTGGACCGTCTGACCGGGGCTCGCCCCGACCCGCAAACTTCCTGGCGCCCCCCTGAACGCTTCGAGTCGGCGCTCGACCTGCCGACCGGGCTCCACAACGTCCAGGCGCTTCTGTTCCCCCTCCGGCGCCTGTTCAGTGAACTCTGTGGCGTGTTGCGCGCACTGGACCGTGCCGTGCAGGAGGTGTCCATCCACTTGCGCCTGGCGCATGATGAGACTTCGATCCGTATGGGCTTGCAACAACCATCCCGCTGCGAGGAGCACCTGCAACGCCTAGTGCGCGAGCATCTGGAGCGCCTGCGCGTGCGCGCACCGGTCCGCCGCATCACCCTGTGCGCGCCGACCCTGCTGCCGTATGCAGCCCGCCAGGGCGCACTGTGGCGCGGCGGTGAAGATCGGCCTGTCAGCATCGATTCCTTGCTGGATCGTCTGCGCGCTCGCTTGGGCAGGGACGGGGTATCCGCCCTGGCCGGCATCGAGGACCATCGCCCGGAGCGCAGCTGGGCGGCGCGAGAGCCCGGCACGCATGCGGCCTGCACACCGCGCCCGTATCGCCCGGCATGGCTGCTGGAACACGCGCAGCGCTGCCGGATCGAGGATTTTCGATTCATCTGCGGACCCGAACGCATCGAGACCGGGTGGTGGGATGGGCAAGACTGCCGGCGGGATTATTTCGTGGTTCGTGATCGTGCCGGTTCATTGTTATGGGTATTCCGGGAGTACAAGCCGCGCCGTGGCTGGTACCTGCACGGTCTGTTCGCCTGAAAACCCCATGCACGCCTTATAATTGAACAGACTGCGTTGAACTCCACATGGGCCTCACGCATGAATAGCCTCGGAAAACTGTTCCTGAAGGGCCTCGCCGTCACCGTTCCGGTGGTCCTGACCCTGGCCATCCTCTGGTGGATGGCGGCCGGTTCCGAGCGACTGCTGGGTGCCTTGTTGACGCGCGCCCTGCCGCAGGGCTGGTACCTCCCCGGGATGGGGCTGGTCGCCGCAGTCGCCCTGATCACGCTGGTCGGGTTGCTGTCCCACGTGCTGATCTTCCAGAAGCTGTTCCGCTTCTGGGAGCACCTGATCAACCGCCTGCCGCTGGTCAAGACCATCTACACCGCCATCAAGGATTTCATCGGATATTTCAACCCCGATGAGCAGCAGCGGTTCAGCAAGGTCGTGCTGGTCCAGTTACCTGGCCAGTCGTTCCAGGTGATTGGCTTCGTCACCCGCGAGGTTTTCGACGATCTGCCGTTTCAACCGGCCGCGGAAGACCCGGTCGCAGTCTATTGCCCGATGAGCTACCAGATCGGGGGCTACACGCTGTTCTTGCCGCGTTCCTGCCTCCAACCGTTGCAGATTCCTTTCGAGGAGGCCATGCGGCTGGCGGTCACCGGCGGCATCAAGCAGCAGAACAACAGTACTGACTGAAGCGCCCTGGCGCGCAGACTGCGCACAGCGATCAGGCTTCGAGCCGACAGGCACGGCTTGGAATGCGATCATATACTGTATATATTTACAGTATGTCGATCACGCCTGCACCCGCCTATGCCGAACTGGTCTGCATCAGTAACTTCAGCTTCCTGACGGGGGCCTCGCACCCCCAGGAACTGGTCGCCCGCGCTGCCGAACTCGGTTATCGGGCGCTGGCGCTCACCGACGAATGTTCCCTGGCCGGGGTGGTTCGGGCGCTAGAGGAATCCCGGCGCTGTGCGGCTCGCGGACAGCCAATCCAGCTGATACCCGGCAGCCTGTTCCGCCTGGAAAGCGGTTCCCGCCTCGTGCTGCTGCCCGAGAACGACACGGGCTACTCCCAGCTTTGCACACTGATCACCCGCGGTCGGCGCCGGGCCAGCAAGGGACGCTACACCCTCCCCGACCGGTGCTTCGAGCACGGCCTGGATCATTGCCTGGCCTTGTGGTTGCCCGGTAATGGCATGGACCGCAAAACCGCCCACTGGCTGGCCGCCTGCTTTCCACAGCGCGCCTGGATGGCGGTGGCGCGTGCGCTGGGACCGGATGACGACCATCACCTCGCGCAGATGCTGGCCCTTGCGCACGAAGCCGGCCTACCGGTGACGGCTTGCGGGGATGTGCGCATGCACGTCCGGCCACGCCGCATGCTGCATGACACCCTGGCCGCGATCCGCCACGGCTGCACCGTGAGCGAACTCGGCTATCGCGCCCTGCCCAGCGGGGAACGGCATTTGCGCGGCCGCCGACGGCTGGCCCACCTGTATCCGCCAGATCTGCTGGCGGAAACGCTGCACATCGCCCGGCGCTGTCGCTTCCGCCTCGATCAGCTGCGTTACCAGTATCCGCATGAAGTGGTGCCCACGGGCTGCCAGCCCTCAGGCTACCTGCGCCAACTCACCGAGGCGGGCATCCGTGCGCGCTGGCCGGATGGCATCGGCGCAGCGCTCCGTCGGCAAATCGAGGATGAATTGCGGCTCATCTCGGAGCTGCGCTATGAGACTTACTTCCTGACCGTGCACGACATCGTGCAGTTCGCCCGCGGCCGCGGCATCCTCTGCCAGGGCCGCGGCTCGGCGGCCAATTCCGCGGTGTGCTACTGCCTGGGCATCACCGAGGTCGACCCGGCGCGCATGAACATGCTGTTCGAGCGTTTCATCTCCCGCGAGCGCGACGAGCCGCCGGACATCGACGTCGATTTCGAGCACGAGCG